>JGI24702J35022_10002027_pt1 | contig 12481 bp, 9 predicted proteins | sample TergutTh196P4_FD_35022 | JGI IMG/M metagenome (IMG submission 35022)
GGATGTTGTTGAGCCACTGGTTGTAGGTGTTGACCCAGTTCTCCGGGTAGAAGCGGATTTCGCCGTTTGCCACGACATCCAGCGCCTTCTGGGCGATGGATCGGTCGTCATCGCCGGGCTTGGTCATGGCGACGAACCATTGGTCGGTGAGCATGGGTTCCAGCACTTCGCCGGTGCGATCCCCTCGCGGAACCTTGAGTTTGTGCTTCTCGGTTTTTTCCAGCAGCCCTTGCGCTTCCAGATCCTTGACGATCTGCTCGCGCGCGGCGAACCGATCCATGCCTCGGTATTGCTCCGGCGCGTTGTCGTTGATGACCGCTTCCAACGTGAGAATGGAGATGATCGGCAGTTTGTGGCGCTGGCCGACGGCGTAGTCGTTGAAGTCGTGCGCGGGGGTGACTTTGACGACTCCGGTTCCGAATTCCTTGTCGACGTAGGCGTCTGCGATGACGGGGATGTCGCGCTCGGCCAGCGGCAGGCGCACCGTCTTGCCGATCAGGTGGCGGTAGCGTTCGTCTTCCGGGTGCACCATCACGGCGGTGTCGCCGAGCATGGTTTCGGGCCGCGTGGTGGCCACCGTGAGATACCCGCTGCCGTCGGAGAGCGGATAGCGGATATGCCAGAGAAAACCGTCTTCTTCCTCGTTTTCCACTTCCAGATCGGAGACCGCAGTCTTCAACTTCGGGTCCCAATTGACCAGCCGTTTGCCCCGGTAAATCAGGCCCTCGCGGAAGAGCCGCACGAAAGTCTGGGTGACGATGCGGTTCAACCCCTCATCCATCGTGAAGCGTTCACGCGTCCAGTCCGGACTGCTGCCCATGCGGCGCATCTGTTGCGAGATGGCCCCGCCGGAGATTTTTTTCCACTCCCAGACTTTCTCGAGAAACTTTTCGCGGCCCAATTCGTGCCGGGAAAGCCCCAGGGCGTTGAGTTGATTTTCCACCACGATTTGCGTGGCGATGCCTGCGTGGTCGGTTCCCGGTTGCCACAAGGTATTCACTCCGCGCATCCGGTGATAGCGCGTGAGCGCATCCATCAGGGTCTGGTTGAAGCCGTGCCCCATGTGCAGCGAGCCGGTCACGTTGGGCGGCGGCAACAGGATGCAGAAGGATTGATCTTTGGCGGTATCCAGCCCGGCGGCAAAGAAATTTCGAGATTCCCACTCACTGTAGCGGCGGGATTCGATGGCCGCAGGCTCATAGCTCTTGTCCAGTTCCATGATCGTCAAAAGGCTGGAAGAAAGTGTCGGATTATAGCCGATGCCCGGAGTTTCTCCCCGGTGGCTTGCGAGGCGCTTGCAGGGTAATTGCACGTATGCCTTCATTTTGCAGGCATCAAAATAACCGCCTGGCGTTATTTATGCGATGGCTCTTATCCATGCAGCAAATCCGTTCACCTGCGTTCTGTCTTTTGTTACGCTAATATATTGTGGTTTTGTATGGATGTTCAACGATTTTTCGGAAAAAATGATGAAACCTTATCGATGGATGATGATAAGAATGGCAATAGGGTTACTTTTGACATTGCCATTACTGGCGTACGGGGAAGATCTTCCTTTGGCGGAAGAGCCTTGCCAGACAGATGCGCTCGAGCAGGATACCCATGTGGCACGGGAACAGTGCCAGCAGGCGGCGGGGGAGGCCAAGCTTTCTGAGCATTTGCAGCCTGAATCCGAGGCCGACGAGCAGCCTGAATCCGAGGCTGTCGCACAGCATGAATCCGAGACCGTCGCACAGCCTGAAGCCGAGGCCGTCGCGCATACGCTCAGAAAGGCAGCAGAAGAAGGACATGCAGATGCGCAAAGCAGCCTGGGGTTTATGTATTCCGTAGGACTGGGCGTCGAGCAGGATGAGGTAGAAGCAGCGAAGTGGTTTAGATTGGCAGCGGAACAGGGTCATGCAGAGGCACAATACAGACTGGGGTCGATATATGACAATAGCGAGGCTTTTGCAGAAGAAAACCCGGAAGCGATGAAGTGGTACAAAATGGCCGCGGAACAGGGATATGCGCTGGCTCAATCCAGGCTTGGGGATAGGTACTCGATCGACCTGGATTACAAGGAAGCAGCGAAATGGTATGGGTTGGCAGCGAAACAGGGAAATATGCACGCGAAGCGTATTCTTGGGCTGTTGCAGCCGAGATTGGCAGAGATTGACGCGCGAGCCAACCTTGAGGGTATCCAACCGAGATTGAAAGAGTTTGACACACGAGCCGGCTTTGGGGATAGGTATCCCAATCCGATGAGAAATGTTGATCGTAAGCGTGCCGAACGCCCAAAAAAAGACAATAGCATTTCCTGGGTTCTGGCAGGGATGCCGGTGATGATAATGTTATTTGCATTATTTCATGCATGTAACATACTTGACAAGCTTGTTTCTAACAATCTGGGAAGGGATGCCTTCAAACGGTATCGGCAGGTGGAAGAAGGGGAGGATGCGTCGGCACGACCCGGACCAGGGGAGATGGTTGGCGCAGGCCGGGGTGTCGAACAGGACGACACGGAAACGGTGGAGCAGTACGAATTTGCGGCAGAAGAGGGATTTACGGCAGCACAGGACGGGCTGAAGGAGGCAGTTGTCGCAGACAGGGGCGTCGAGCCGGACGACGAGGAAGCGGTGGAGCGGTACGAATTGGTGGTGGAAGAGGAATATGTGCCGGCACTGGGCAGGTTGGAGGAGATAGTTGCCGCAGACTGGGATGTCGAGCAGGATGATGTGGAAGCAGTGGATCATCCCGAATTGACGGCAGAACAGGAGGACGGTGACACGCCGAAAGAACAGATCCCCCTTCCTGCATCTCAACCTTCTTTCTTCAGTTCTGTCTTCGAGGATGAGTCTGTCCTGTCCCGCGACACAGACATACTCTTTCAGCATGCCAACAGGCGCTACAGGAAAAATCCGCAAAAAAAGGGATCGGATGGATTCCGCGAAGCTGAACGGCTTCTCCGGATTGCTGCTGCGTGGGGGCACGAGGGGGCTGTCGGTCTCCTTGAGAAGATGTCGATGACTGAGCCAGCGGCTCCCGATGACGGCACAACGGCAGACGACATCATCGGGATCGGCAAAATCGCGCTGTTGCCCAGTGAGGAGCGCATTGGGGAAATGGCGCTGGCCAAAAACCTTCACCCCGAAACCGGTTTGCCGGTGGTAATCGACCTTCCGAATTCCCGATTGCTCGACCCCGAAACCGGCGAACCTCTGAAGGCCAACTTCCAGACCTCCCGGTTGTTGAACAGGATGAGATGAATTATTTCGATTTCGGGTCAAGTACTTTGAAGGGGATGACGGGATGGGCTGGATCTTAATGATGGTGGTGGTGGTGTTTCTGTTTTCGCTGATCCTGGACAGAAAGAAAACCGCCGATGCGTGGAAAGAAAAAGAAATACAACAGTATCTGCAGGCAGCAGAAAAAGGGGATGCGTCGGCGCAATTCAAGCTCGGATCAATATATGCAAGAGGAGTTGTCTCCGAGAGAGATTATGAAAAAGTAATATTGTGGTACGGCTTGGCGGCGGAACAGGGGCATGTGGACGCGCAATTCAGCCTGGGAGAGATGTATGCCGCAGGCCGGGGCGTCGAGCAGGATGATGCGCAAGCGGTGAAGTGGTACAGACTGGCGGCGGAACAGAGACATGCGCCAGCACAAGTGAGGCTTGAGAGGATGTATGTCGAAGGCCGGGGTACTGAACATGATGATGCAGCGACGATAAAGCAGTACAGGCTTGCAGCAGAAAAGGGGGATGTGTCGATGCAATACCTCCTTGGGCAGATGTATGAGACAGGATCGAGTGTCGAGCAGGATGATGCAGAAGCGATGAAGTGGTACAGACTGGCGGCGGAACTGGGAAATATGTTGGCTCAGAACAGGCTTGGGGAGATGTATGCCGCAGGTCGAGGCGTCAAACAGGATGATGTGGAAGCAGTGAGGTGGTTCAGACTGGCGGCGGGACAGGAATATAGTTGGCGTGCGCAGTTCAACCTTGGCGAGATGGTTGCCTCAGGCCGGGGCGTCAGACAGGATGATGTGGAAGCAGTGAGGTGGTTCAGATTGGCGGCAGAACAGGAAGACGAAAATGCGCAATTCAGGCTTGGTGAGATGGTTGCTGCGGGCCGGGGCGTCAGAAAGGATGATGTGGAAGCAGTAAAATGGTTCAGATTGGCAGCGAAACAGGGACATGTGTCGGCACAAGAAAGGCTTGAGGAGATTGTTGCAGGCCAAAGTGCTGCTCAGGACGATATCGAAGCAGTGAAACTCCCCGGACGGGAGGCAGAACAGGAAGCCGAGGACGCATCACAGCCTTTTGCCGTCAGCCCTGCCTTTGAGGAAGAGCCTGTCCCGCCACCTGAGGCAGACGCACTCTTTCAACATGCCAACTGGCGCTACATGAAAGACTCGCAAAAAAAGGAGTCAGGCAAACTCCGCGAAGCCGAACGGCTCCTTCGGATTGCTGCTGCGTGGGGGCACAAGGAAGCTGCCAGCCTCCTGGCGAAGATGTCGATGACTGAGACTGCGACTCTGGGCGACGGCACAACGGCGGGTGGCATCATCGAAATCGACGACATCGACCCGCTGCCCGGCGAGGAACGCATCGGAGAAATGGCGCTCGTCAAGAGCCTTCACCCCGAAACCGGCTTGCCGGTGATAGTCGACCTCCCGAATTCCCTGTTGCTCGACCCTGAAACCGGCAATCCGTTGAAGACCAACGTCCAGACCTTCCGGCTGTTGAACAGGATGAGATAAAACCATTCTGCGATTTTCTGGAGGAATGATGAAACTTTGTCGATGGATAATGGAAAGGGCGGCGTTTATGCTTGATCGGATCGTTGAAGGAAGCGAAATACGGCGGTATCGACAAGCAGCAAAAAAAGGAGATGCAGTTGCGCAATTCGTCTTGGGGAAAATGTATCAAATGTATCCCATAGGAAAATATATTGAGCAAAGTAATGCGGAAGCGATGAAATGGTTAAGATTGGCGGCAGAGAAGGGAGATGTCCGTGAGCAGGCGCAGCGCATGCTCGGGGATATGTATGCCGCTGGCCGAGGCGTTGAGCAGGATGATGCAGAAGCGGTGAAGTGGTACAGGTTGGCAGTGGAACAGGGAGATTGGGCAGCACGGCTCAGCCTTGGGGAGATGTACGCCGCAGGCCGGGGAGTCGACCAGGATGATGTGGAAGCGGTGAAATGGTTCAGATCGGCGGTGGAAGGAATGCCCAGATCCAGTGCAGCACAATTCATGCTTGGAGAGATGTATGCCGCAGGCCGAGGCGTTGAGCAGAATGATGCGATAGCGATGTTTTACTTCGAATGGGCGGCGCGTGGGAGTGATGGGGAAGGGGGACATGCGCCAGCACAATTCAGGCTTGGAGAGATGTATGCCGAAGGTCGGGGCGTTGAGCAAAATGAAGCGGAAGCGGTGTATTGGTACAGAAGAGCGGCGGAGCAGGAATATGCACTGGCAAAATTCAGGCTTGGAGAAATGTATGCCACAGGCCGGGGTGTGGCGCAGAATGATATGGAAGTGGTGAAGTAGTACAGCGGAAGCATTCCGATTCTGGGAAAGACGGACAAACATACCGAACGTGCTGAGGAGGAAAAAGTGTTTTATTTCATTGCGATAATTCTGGTCATTGTGCTGGCGCTGGTTGTGCTGACTCGGCGCAAACAAAGCGCTGTCAAGAGCGAAAATAAAATACACGGGCATCAACAGACGGAGGAAGAGGGAGATGTATTGGCGCAATTCGCCCTTGGAATGATGTATGCCACAGGTCGAGGCGTCGATCAGGATGATGTGCAAGCGGTGAAGTGGCTCAGATTGGCAGCGGAACAGGGACATACAGAGGCTCAAGACAGGCTTGGAGATATGTATGCAGCAGGCCGGGGCGTCGATCAGGATGAAGCGGAAGCGGTGAAGTGGTACAGACTGGCGGCGGAACAGGGAGATGAGTTCGCGCAATTCAGCCTTGGCGAGATGGTTGCTGCCGGTCGAGGCGTCGAACAGGACGATGCAGAGGCGCTGAAGTGGTTCAAATTGGCGGCAGAACAGGGACATGCGCCAGCACAAGACCGGTTTGTGGAGATTGCTGCAAGGCAAGGTGTTGCGCAGGATGCTGTAGAAGCAGCGAAGCCCCCCGGATTGTTGGCTGAACGGGAAGACGAGAACACTTCCATCAGCCCCGCCTTTGATGAGGAAGAGCCTGTCCCGCCACCTGAGGCAGACGCACTCTTTCGGCACGCCAACTGGCGCTACAGAAAAAACCCGCAAGAATCGGACGGATTCCGTGAGACCGAGCGTCTCCTCCGGATTGCTGCTGCGTGGGGGCACAAGGAAGCCGCCAGCCTCCTTGCGAAGATGTCGATAACTGAGCCAGCGGCTCCCGATGACGGCACAACGGCAGACGACAGCATCGAGACCGACGACATTGCCCCGTTGCCCGGCGAGGAACGCATCGGAGAAATGGCGCTCGTCAAGAGCCTTCACCCCGAAACCGGCTTGCCGGTGATAGTCGACCTCCCGAATTCCCTGTTGCTCGACCCCGAAACCGGCAATCCGTTGAAGACCAACGTCCAGACTTTTCGGCTGTTGAACAGGATGAGATGAATTACTTCGATTTTGGGGTTCCGACGTGGAACCCCATTTTGGAATCCTCGTCATTTATGGCGGGGCGACTCAAAAATGCTTAATGAATTTAAGGGAATAATGGGATGGATGTGATCTTATGGATAATGATGGCGGTGGTGTTGATGGCGTTCCTGGTGGTTTTACCGATCCCGGAGCTACAGAAAACAGAAGAAATGGAGCATCAGCCAGAGGCGACGAGAGGGGACGCATCGGCGCAATATCGCCTTGGAGAGATGTATGCCTACGGTCTAGGCGTCGATAAGGATGAAGCCGAAGCGGTGAAGTGGTACAGGCTGGCTGCGGAACAGGGATATTGGCTATCACAACATAGCCTTGGGGAGATGTATGCCAAAGGCCGAGGCGTCAAAAAGGATGATGCAGAAGCGTTGAAGTGGTTCAAATTGGCAGCGGAACAGGGATATGCGCCAGCACAGGACAAGCTTGGAGAGATTGCCACAGGCCAAAGTGCTGCTATCGATTAAGGAACGACGCGATGTATGCGATCATGATGAATGCGATATTTTTAATGATATTAGCGTTGATGATAATATTGGATGCCTTTATTCAGAGAAAACGGAGAAAGAAAGCCGCCGAAAATCCAGAAGAAACACAAGCACAAAGAGAAATACCACAGCGTTGGCGAGTGAAAGAAGGGGGGGAAGCACATAAGCTGTTTCTTTTTGGGGAAAAGTATGCTGTAGGGCTATGGATTGGTAGGCGAAATTATGAGAAAGCTGCGTATTGGTACAAAAGATCGGCAGACCTAGGATATGCGCCAGCGCAACACAGTCTTGGGGAGATGTATACAGCAGGCCGGGGTGTCGTACAAGATGATGCGCAAGCGCTGAAGTGGTTCAGATTGGCGGCGGAACAGGGATATTCGGTGGCACAGCGCAGGCTTGAGAAGATGGTTACTGCAGGTCGGGCCGCAGAGGGGAATGATGCAGCAGAGATAAAACGGCACGCGGCAAATATGGATGATGCGGAAACGGCAGAGCGGCACAGACTGGCGGCGGAGTTGGGATTTTCGTCGGCACGACACAACCTTGGGGAGATAGTTGCCACAGGCCGAGGCGTTGAGCAGGACGGTGTGGAAGCGGTGAAATGGCTCAAATTGGTGGCAGAACAGGGACACGCGCAAGCACAAGACAGCCTTGGAGAGATGTATGCAGAAGGCTGGGGCGTCGAGCAGGATGATAAAGAGGCGGTGAAGTGGTACGAATTGGCTGCAAGAGAGGAACATGCGCCAGCGCAGTTTAGCCTTGGGAAGATGGTTGCCGTAGGCCGAGGCGTTGAACAGGATGAAGTGCAAGCAGTAAAGTGGGTCAAGTTGGCAGCGGACCAAGGATATGCGCCAGCGCAATTCTGGCTTGAGGAGATGGATGCTGCAGGTCGGGACGCTGAGTGGAATGATTTTGGAGAGATAAAACGGCCTGCGGCGAAAAGGGATGACGCGGAAACGGCAAGGCAGTACAGACTGGCGGCGGAACAGGGGCAGGCAACGGCACAATTCTGGATGGGGAAGATGGTTGCCGCAGGCCGAGGCACCGATCAGGATGATGCAGAAGCAGTGAAATGGTTCAGACTGGCAGCGGAACAGGGATTTTCGCTGGCACAACACAACCTTGGAGAGATGGTTGCCGCAGGCCGGGGCGTCGAGCAGGATGATGCAGAAGCGGTGAAATGGTTCAGGCTGGCAGCGGAACAGGGTGAAAAGGACGCGCAGTTCAGCCTTGGGCAGATGGTTGTCGCAGGCCGGGGCGTTGAGCAGGATGATGAAGAAGCGGTGAAGTGGTTCAGGTTGGCAGCGGAACAGGGGAACCTGGATGCGAAAGTCATGCTCGGAGAGATGTATGCCGCAGGCCGTGGCGTCGAACAGGATGAAGCGCAAGCGGTGAAGTGGTACAGATCGGCAGCGAATTGGCAGCGTTCAGTCGCGCAGTTCAGGCTTGGGGAGATGTATGCCGAGGGACGTGGGGTTGCACAGGATGATGCAGAAGCGTTGAAGTGGTACAGGCTGGCAGCGGTACAGAATAATGAGGTGGCCCAATACAGGCTTGGGACGATGCATGCAGAAGGCCGAGGTGTCGAGCAGGATGAAGCAGAAGCAAGGCACTGGTTCTGGTCGGCGGCGGTGCAGGGCAATGAGGAGGCCCAATACAGACTTGGGGTGATGTACGCAGAAGGTCGAGGCGTCGAGCAGGATGAAGCAGAAGCAAGGCACTGGTTCTGGCTGGCGGCGAAACAGGGACATGCCCCAGCGCAGGACAGGCTTGAGGAGATAAGTGCTTTCAGACAGGAGGCGGACAAATTGGCAGCGGAGTCGTGGGTACATTTTAACCTCGGAGAGATATATGCCGAACGTGGTGCTGATGAAGAAGCGCTGAAGTGGTTCAAATTGGCGGCTGAACAGGGATATGCGCCAGCACAAAACAAGCTTGGAGAGATTGCTGTAGGCCGAAGTGCTGCGCAAAATGGTGTAGAAGCGGTGAAGCCCCTCGGATTGGCGGCAAAAAGATGAATAAACAGTGTCGGCAACGGGGAAATGCGGACGCTCCCAAACCTGTTAAAAATTTTTTGAAGAGGGCGCGCAAGGCGCGAATGTTTTTATCCTGAGCCAAGAAAAGGAACGATGCGATGAATGTTGTTATTCTAATAATTGTGATGATGCTGATGATGTATTTTGGAATTATAATGGCTATATTATCTCAGGGCAGACAGAAAAGGAAAATCGCTGAAAGTATTGAAGAATCACAAAAGAATATAGAAGAATCGCAAAAGAGAAGAGGAATACAAAAGTATCTTCGAGTGATGGAAGGCGGGAAAGCGCATGAGTGGTTTCTTTTTGGCGAAAGGCATGCTGTAGGACTAATTGGCCGTAAGCGGAATTATGCGATAGCGATGTATTGGTACAGAAGGGCTGCGGAGTTGGAATATGCGCCAGCACAACACTGCCTTGGAGAGATGTATGCCGAAGGCAAAGGCGTCGAGCGGAGTGATGCGCAAGCGGAGAAGTGGTTTTTGTTGGCAGGGGAAGCGGGATTTGCGCCAGCACAATTCAGGCTTGGGCAGATGTACGTTGTTCGTAATGAAGCTGAAGCGGTGTATTGGTATAGAAAAGCAGCGGAACAGGGACATGAGGGAGCACAAAACAGTCTCGAGGGTTTGCATATTGAAGGCATGGACAGAAAGTGGAACGATGCTGAAAGGATAAAGCAGCACGCGCCAAAAATGGATGATGCAGAAACGATCGGGCGGTATAGACAGGGGGCGGAACAGGGACATGCAACGGCACAATTCTGGCTTGGGAAAGCGTATGCCACAGGCCAGGGCGTCGAACAGGATGATGCGGAAGCGGTGAAGTGGTACAGACTGGCAGTGGAACGGGGATTTTTGTTGGCACAACACGAGCTTGGGGAGATGGTTGCCGCAGGCCGGGGCGTCGAGCAGGATGACGTGGAAGCGGTGAAGTGGTTCAGGCTGGCAGCGGAACAGAAATATGCGCCTGCGCAATTACGCCTTGGGGAAATGGTTGCCGCAGGTCTGGGCGTCAAGCAGGATTATGCGCAAGCGGAGAAGTGGTTCAGACTGGCAGCGGAACACGGATATGCGCCAGCACTGGTCAGGCTGGAGGAGATGGTGAAAACGGCGCAAGAATTATTCGATTCTGGACGAAGCACGGGATGAAACAATGATCTGATCCCGGATACAGGGAGTCAGACGGACACGCGCCGCGCGACTCCCTTCGCGCCTGTCCGTCTTATCGTCTGCCCGACCTTCCGCCGCCATGCCGGGAACCTCCTCGGAACCCTCCCCGATCCGACGATGCTCTCGGTGAGGTTGCCGATGAACGCTGAACCCGACCCGGCGACGAGTAGGAAGGCGATGATCGCATGGATGAACCCCTGCCATACGATGGACGGTGGTGATTTGGCGGTCGACGCCATGCGTTGTTCGGCCCGATCGACGACGGTGCGCGGCGATAGTGCCTGACGTAAATCGGCCTGTTGATCGTCATCACGCCAATGCCCCAGTTGAAACCGCCCCAGAACGCCATCGAGGGGTAATAGTAGGATCCCCAGTAATACCCGGCGGAAAACGCCATGCCATACGGCGGCCCCCAATAATATGGCCGCGACGGCCACCACCAGGGGCCGTACACCACGTAAGGGTCGTACACCGGCACATACACCACTCGCGGCGATGCCGGCGTAATCGTGATGTATTCGTCTCTGTACGCTGTATCGACGCTCACCGTCTGCTTGTCGTTGGTCATCAGCGATCCGTTGGCGTGAGCCTTCTGCCGCAACATCTGCACGCTTTCCATCACCCGTTGTTGATCGTCCATCACAGCGTTACCAAGATCCCACATCCAGCGCGGCGAATCGTTCATGTACTGCAACACCTGCGGCACCGCCACCAAAGATTTGACGCTCGGATCCCAGTCGAAGGAATCAAGCTCCTCCTGCAACGCCTGTTCGTCCAGATCGGGATGCTCCTGTTGCCAGCGCGCCGCTTCGATCACATCCATCGGATACGTTGTCGCCATCAGTACCTGCGCCAACAGCGCATCGGGATACAAGGCAATCGGCGCCAGCAAGCCATCGAGGGCTTCCTGCGAAATCTCCGGAGCGCGCGATGCCTTCGGGGCGCGCGGGATTGTCGACGTGCGCGAGGGCTGCGAAGCGCGCGGGGTTGCTTTCGCAGGAAAGTAGATGTCGTCCTGCGCCAGGGCAGGGGAGGCCGCCGAGATAAAAGCTGCCGTTGCAACGACCAGTACGCTTCGGTATCCGGCGGAAATACGCGAAGGAGAAAAGAAACGTGTTTTCATGACCCGTCGTGCTCCTCTTCATTGAGGTTGTCAGACATGTGCTCACACACTATACAGAGAGTCTCAATGCTTCTTCGTAACAAAAAGTATCGCACCCGACATCCCATGAACGCGCTGCAACTCAACCCAGCAGAATTACACCCCACACGGTCGCTATCAGGATCAGCGCAATCAACTGTGCCGCGCTTCCCATGTCCTTGGCGTTCTTGCACAAGGGATGGTGCTCTGCCGAAATGCGGTCGACCACGGCTTCGATAGCCGAATTGAGCAATTCGACGATAAAAGAGAACAGGCAGACGGCAATCATCAGCGCACGCTCGCCCCTGCTCACAGGGCAAAAAAATGCCAATGGAATCAGTACGACGTTCAACGCAAGGAGTTGTCTGATCGACGCTTCGCCCCGGAACGCGGCCAGCAACCCGTCACGAGAGTAGCCCATTGCAGCCACGAGGCGAGCCAGTCCGGTACGGCCCTTGGGGGGAGTAAGTGCCATGAAAGGCTCTCGAAAAACATAAATTTTTATTTTACCACATGGTGCATAATGCGCTGAATTTGCCTGCCAGGAGATTTGCCCTTCACGGCTGCGTCATGTCTTCAGAATTCGATCTCATCCGTCGCTATTTCACTCGTCCTGCCAGGCACACCGATCTGACGGTAGGGGACGACGCGGCGTTGTTTCGCGTTGCGCCGGGCATGCAACTGGCGGTGACGAGCGATACCCTTGTGGCGGGGACGCATTTTTTTCACGACACATCCCCGCGCGATCTGGGCTGGAAAACGCTGGCGGTCAATCTCTCCGATCTGGCGGCAATGGGTGCCGTGCCGCGATGGGCGACGCTGGCCCCGACCCTGCCTGATGCCGATGAAAGCTGGATCTCGGCTTTTGCCGAAGGTTTTTTCGACTGTGCCGTGCGGTATGGCGTGGATCTCGTCGGCGGCGACACCACGCGCGGGCCGCTCGCCATGACCGTAACCGCATTCGGCGAAGTTCCGGCAGGGCAGGCCATCACCCGCGCGGGCGGGCAGCCGGG
>JGI24702J35022_10002028_pt1 | contig 12480 bp, 5 predicted proteins | sample TergutTh196P4_FD_35022 | JGI IMG/M metagenome (IMG submission 35022)
CCCCACAGTCAGCCCGCAGCCTATCGGCAGCAGCCTGCCGTAGCGGCGGGATACCGCTCGAAGGGGTGTATTTCGTTTGCCCGTCCTTAATAGCTTTGTACGCAGCCTCCTTGATATGATCGGGCGTATCAAAATCAGGCTCGCCCGCTCCGAACCCCACAACATCCAATCCGTCAGCTTTCATTTGCTTGTACAGCGCGTCCACTTTCAGCGTCGACGACGTCTGTACCATTGAAGCAATTTTCGATATCCCCTTCATTTAGTTCTCTCCCTGTTCGTTGTTGAAGAGTATTATATTTCGCTAAAAGAGAAAATGCAACAAAAATGCTGTTTATTGCATCCACTTATGTAAAATCGGCGAGAGCTTTTTATAGATTGGCCATATAATTAAGGAGAGTAGTATACCTTTAAGGAGGTTGAAGGGGCAAAACGCGAACAGCACGAGCGTCAGTTTGTCTTTTATCGCGGGGATTACTTTTGACGACATGCCAATAATCGCTTCCAGCGGCGCTAAGAGGATAGAATAGAGCGGTATTGTTATAAAGTAGTTTACCAAAGCGCCGGCAGCAACTATCGACGCTGTCCCGACACTCAGACTGACCAGCGCCCCTTTTTTTGTTTTATGGGTTTTGTAGTACAGCCCCGCCGCGCCAACAAATGCCGATCCAACTATGAAATTCGCAAGTTCGCCCACACCAGAAGTCGAGGTCATAATTAGGTGCAGCAAGTTTTTAACGAGCTGTATGAGGATTCCGGCGGCGGGTCCCATAGCGAACGCGCCAATGAGGGCGACCGCGTCGGAAAAGTCCAGCTTGAGAAAATCGGGAAAAATAAATGGCAAGGCGATTTCCAACAGCATCACGATCCAAGCGCTGGCGCCGAGTATTCCGATTTTCGCGATGTACCCGGTGTTAAGTAGTTTTGTCTTGTCTCCCATCGGTTTTTCGTTTAATTCCATCATTGCGACCATCCTTTCAATTCTATAAAAACAACGCACCTGAAAACTCTCTCTTCAGGCGCATTGTAAATCGAGTAAATAACCGCGCGGATAAACATCTCAATTTCTATCCCGTCATTCTCCCATCCAGACTTTAACTGTCGGTATTGGAATCACACCAATTCCGCGCCTGGGCATCAGCCCAATGCAGCGCTCGCGGACTTTACCGCCGGTAGGGATTTCCACCCTGCCCCGAAGACGTCGTTATTCAGCTATGGTGGCATATTAGCACACTGTTAAGCGTTTGTCAAATATTGTTCAGAGACGTTTAAATTTGTAAAAATGAACAAAAGGTCCGTCCCTGTGTTCAAGTTATCCTCAACATGATACTGTCAAGCAGCTTATTCTCGGAGCTGTAGAGCAACAATGACAATTGCCCGGTATACTTGTTCTTATTTACGCTAACCAGTCCATTAGCATTTACTGTGGCTAGCCGCGAATCCGTAACAACCCATTTGATACCGCTTACAACAATAGCTCCGTTGAACGTTGCGTAAAATTGACCGACGCCACCTACGGTCAGAGTCACACAATTCGGCACGGGTTGTAAGCTCGAATAACAAATCTCATATACAACTGTAATAGTGGCGTTCACTGTTACACTGGCGCCAACAGTATCCAGCGCAACCAGGTTTGAGCCCTCATCTCTTGTGTTGCTCGGACTGTAGCTAACGGTAATGTTATAATCGCCGTCAGCCACGTCGTCCTTTACCTTGAATTCAATCAAAAGGATCACACCATCAGAGTCGTCGTTTTCAGTACCGAACCATGAAACTCTAAATGGATTTTTTTGATACGTCACATCATTTAATCCAGTAAACAATAGGTTTCCCAATGCGGGGCCGCTACTAACACTGGTTTCGCTCACAAGCTCAAATGCATTTTCATCATAGCTTATATCCAGCGCCAAACTAGCAAGTCCGGAATTTCCTTCAAGCTTAACTTCCACTGCCACGGTTTCGCCCGGTTTCACAGGTTCAGATGGATTTATAACTGAAACTGTTGGATTATCGCCCAATATCTTAGAAGAAAGGGTTGTTACACTAAATGGCGCTATACTACTAGGCTGACTAACATTTCTTTCAACAGGGAACTTGTCAAACCATCCGTTGATATATTGCGCAATGAGAATGGCATCAGCAAGCGTCACTTCCCCATCGCCATCCACATCAGCGGCTCGAATGTCTATATCCAATGTCCAGCCGTTAATATACTGTGCAATTCGTATGGCGTCGCCAAGCGTGACTTCCCCGTCGCCGTCCGCATCCCCGTAGATGTAATTGATAACAAACACTCCACCGTCCTGTGTATTTACAGAAACCAGGTTAAGACCCTCGTCACGGGTGTTGGCTTGCAAACAGTTGGCCCAGACACAGTAATACGCTTCTTCAGCGGTTTCAAGAATTCTAAATGTGACTAATAAAATATCCCCATTGGAGTTATCATTTGATGTGCTAAACCATGATACTCTAAACGGATTGTTTGTGTACGTCGTACTATTTACGCCAGTAAATATTAAATTGTCAAGCGCGTAACCGCGTCTAACACTGGTTATACCTTCCAACTCGAGTCCAATCGCGTCATAATAAATGTCCAGCGCTAGACTCGCTAGTCCTGGATTGTCCTGTAGTGAAAAGGCCACTGTTACGTTATCTCCCGGTCTACCTAACGCGTTTAAAGCACTGATAGTTGCTGCCAGTAGTGTTTTTACTGATAGTGTATAGCTTCCATAACTGTCGCCTGAATTTTGCGTAGCTATAATGTAGTACCATCCGTTATCATTTGTGAAAAATGAGATCTCAGCGTTCAGATTACCACCGGAATTATTACCCTCTGTAACGTATTGCTGCAAAGGGCCCCATACATAAAGGTAACTGTCAAAGTCGGACGACTCCATTGATATCGAGACTTTTTGCCCATATGCCAACCATATCCGATAGACACTATACCGTTTGCCTGAATTCGCTTCGAGTATCGGGTTGGAAGGCGTTATTTCGCTAGACCCAGTATATGGCGCTGATATTTCATAACTCGAGTAATCATGCGGTCTCCATATCGCGAATAAATGCAGGTTGACGTCTGATGTATACACCTGTCCTCTCTGGTAATATGTCCCATTGCCCAAAAGATCGGTATTCCATCCCATAAAGGTATACCCAAGCCGAATTGGGAGTTGGTTGCTAATCCTTGCCGTTTCACCGAATAAGTACGCTTCTGCCGGCGGGGCGGGAGAACCGCCGTTCGCGTCATAACTTAGAGTAACAATGTCGGACATAGCCCTTACCGACAGCGAAAACGTGCCATTGTGTATTGATGGGTTATACCAAGTTGTAGCGTGCAGGTAGAATGTACCCGGCTCAAAAACACTATATCTTAGTATCGCGCGAGACGCACCGCCGCTACCATAGTTATACGCGACGATATTCCCCGCCTCATCATAGAGTACAAGATATGCGTCCATGACGTACGCGTCCATTCTGGCTTCAAGCAATTGATCTGAATCCAGCGAAAAACTGTAGCAAAAGCTTTTTGCCCAAGTATAAGGGGACCAGTACGCGCTATCCTCCAAATCTGCTTGCACGTTAAACGGTAGTAGTTGAGGGTTGTCACAATAAGCCCACAAAGCGTATAGCGTTGTTGAACCGGTTAGTACAGCAAGTTCCCTTGGTCTGTAAATAATCCCTGAATAGTTGGCGCCATCCACCACGTTTATCCGTTGCGCCGTCCATCCGCGAAAAACATAGCTGCCGCCTGGTAGCATGGGTATAACATCATAAATTCTGATCGGGATATTGGACGCAAACATTTCCGACCACGGATCGCTAAGGCTTCCGTTTGCATCGTACGTAATAGTGCTGTCCACGCGACCTACTGAGAGTCTTGCTGACCCATGGCTGCTTGACCATTGCGTTGCCACAATATAGTAATAATCGCTACTTGGCAATAAATAGTCAATACGGGAGTCGAGACTACCCTCACTATCATTGTTATAGGCTAAAAGTTCAAAGTTCGAGTCGTAAAAAAATAAATAGCTGTCTAAATCAGTTGAATCCATTTTCATCTGGATTAATTGTCCAAGAGTTCCAAAAAACTTATAGCCTTTTCCAAAAGTTCCCAGTTCAGATAGTTCCTCACTACCATCAAACAACAATGGAGTCATTGACGGTACTGAAATTGTTGTAAATTCCGCTGGACTGATTGCGGTTGCGACAGTCTCAATTGTCATTGCCGGAGCAACGTTCACTCTGTCTTTTGATATAGAATTACTGGTGCGCTGGTTTTCTGGTAAAACGCCCGGCGATCCTTCGTTTGGCGTGGGCGGAGCAGTAACATCTGTTCCTTTGGGCGACTCAGATTCCGCGCCAGAAACAACCGCAAACGCAAAAATGCCCATCTGTGAAAAGATCATAACTATAATAATAATTAGCGACAACACGACTTTGCTCGACCTCGACTTGTTTCTTCCATTCATGAATTAATCCCTCCAATTTTTTAGTTTTTTAAGTGCGAGAACACTCCAGTTGATTACCTGCTCGAAGTAATTTGGATTCTTTTGCCACGGAAAACTCAACCATTTGTGTCAAATCTGTCGCTTACCTATGTGATAGTAATTTATCTTACCGATTGCAAATGTGACTTTCAGATTGTCCGCATATACATTTTAACATAAATCCTCCACAATGCAAGTGCTTGATTTTCTTGTTAAGCAGTTAGTAACACTGTAAGTGGACATTGTTAATTATGCGCAAATCGCTTTAACTCATTGAATATGCTAGACTTTTTTTTGCGTTTATGCTTGCGTTTTCCTGAGGTATATGATACATTTTGGGTGTAAAAAAAGTGTTAAGATCAACGATTTATCATAAGCATGCACGATGTCTCCCGCCTCTGGAGAGTAATCTTGAGAGTAAACAACTGTCTATACTATTGAGCGATAAAATTTGTGGCATATTTCTAATTTATCCATGAAGAGTCAAGCTAGCGCCAGATATGGCCAAGCCTAAAATTGAAAGGAATATACTATGAAATACTTGTCCCGTATGATATCTATTGTTTTGATTATTTGCCCTATTGTGTCGATATTTTTGTTCACTCGCGTTGGAGCGCAGACACCGTCAATAAACCAAGCGTCCGCCCTGGAAATGAATCATTTATCTGAAGGGTACCGTCTAGCGACTGTAGAGCAGAACAGTCCGGATCTCGACCTAGCTGTGGATTTGGGTGAATTAGTCAAACCTGAAACGATAGACATAGAAAGTGGGAAAAAGATATCGCTGCAAATAGACATATTACGCAAGGAAAGCGATGATAACCAAGCTCAAACACTGGGAGCTCTTGCCGCGTGTTATAAAAAGGAAATATATACTAGTGATAATCCACTCGACGCAGCAACTGATATCTACTTAAACCTCGAATTTTATGAAGAAGGCGACGAGCAGCTGGATTTATATTGTGAAGGCTTCCTTTTGCGAAACAGCAGCGCGATTGATATTTCAATACTTCCTGGAACTGCCTACTATATCAATGAAACTGCGGGCGTGGCTATTGCGCTTCCCGAGGTCACGGCGTCAGATGTGTTCTTTACGTTCGATCCGCTTGTTCTAGAAACTATAGAACAATACGGACAAATCGACATTGGCGCGGTGCAATTTGACATAATGCCAAATTATATGGCGTCCGCTCATCTGATAACATCGGCGGAAAATTATTCCAGACGCGACAGCGCAGATTCAACACTAGAAAACCCAAACCTCGTCAGGTCGGGCTTCAACGATACGCTTAGGATTACGGCGGAAGTCTACAACACAGGGGGAATAGGAATCACGGACGCATATCTCAATGTCACGTTGCCAGATGGGGTAGTGTACCAAAGCGGTACGACAAGGGTAAACAACGAGCCTTGGTATGATTCGCTGCGAGGAGGCAGTTTGCAGTTGCCGGAGCTACGTGTCGGAGATGTGTATAGAGTTCAGTTTATCGTTGAGCTCGACGTACCCGTTTCGTCCTATGAAAGGGTGTTGACGACGCCTATTACACTATTGTATGCACAGGAAAACTATGCAAGTAGTTATATCGTAGCTCAAATTGAGCCTGATGAGATATACTCTAGAAAAGCTGTTTATAACACAAAAATGCCAATTATACTGAGTTTATGTACCGCGCTGTTGTCGTTGGTCGGGTTTATAGCGCCAAAGATTATTGAAACAATACCCGAAGGTGTAAAAAGGCAGCATGCCAACAAGATACTACTGTACACGGGATACAGTTTACTTGTTTTATTTGTGGGGTTGTTGCTGCCACTTATGTTTCCTGGGTCACTTAGGATATGGCCATGGATGCAAATCGCAAGTAAATAGTTGAAGATATCAATCATGGACACCCGTACTTTTTCATTTGTACGTGCTATCCCTGTTACTGAACAATGTGTGGTTGGGCAACTGCGGTTTTTAAACCATGCAGTTTTAGTATTTCTTGCCCTCTGTTGTTGAAGAACGCTACACGCTCTTTTGTTGTCATGTCTTTTGTCTTCTCATAAAGCTTTATGCACGTAATATGTGTGACGTGTGGCCAAAGTTAAGGCCCTAAAGCAGGTGATCCAAATCGGGCAAGAGGTAGGTGATTAGTTCACCTACCTCTTACCCGATTATGTTTCTCTGTTGATAGAAACTGTTAAATAATCCTCAAAATAATACTGTCAAGTAGCTTATTCTCGGAGCTGTAGAGCATCAATACCAATTGCCCCGTATACTTGTTTTTATTGACGTTGACTAGTCCGTAAGCGCTAACTGTGGCTAACCGAGTATCCACGACAAGCCATTTAATACCACTTGTGATTATTTCCCCATCCAACGTGGCGTAAAATTGCGCGGCGCTACCTCCGTTGAGTGCCATATTAATTGGCGCGGGTCGGAAGTTCGAATCATAAATCTTATATCCACCTGTATTATCCGCTTTATGTACAGTTGTACTAAGCGTTGTTGGCGTGATCAAGTAGCCGTCTGGAGATGCGACTGCGACTGTTACGCTTGTGCCCTCAGCCCATGTGCCTGATATGCCCAGCGTGTATACCGGCCCTGCGCCAGACAGCGTACCCTTCGTCGCTCCGGTCACTGTGATGTTGTCGGCGCTCAGTCCGGGAATCGCTTGGTCGAACGTCAGCGTGAGCGCCGTAGTCGTGTCCGAGTTGGCTGTCCCGTTGGCTGTTAAGCTAAGGAAAGCCACGGGGTAGATATTGAGAACAAAGTTCGCTGTCACTGTAACTGGGTTGGCCGGCATGATAAAACTGGTATCGGCGTTGTTGGCGTTCTCAAAAGTCACACCTGAGCTTTCCGTCGTCCAGTTGGCAAATTGCAAGCCTTCTGGCGGCGTACCCGCACTGATGTTGACTGTCGCGCCCTCCTCATAGTCACCGTCGCCCGTGCCGTTGATTACAGTAACGGAATAAGTGGCTTTGGCGATATATATGGTCAAAGGAGCCGATGTTGAGACTTCATAATTGTCGTCGGATGCTTTGGTAGCTGTAACCACGACTTCACCAGCGCCGGTGATTGTTACCTGTCCGTTTTCTGTCACTATTGCCGGACCAGAAATCAATTTGTAAGTCACAGTACCTGCACCGCTGCCGCCAGATGTGGACAGCTGGAAAGGTGGGTCGCCGTATGTTTTGTTGGTAACTGGCGTAATTACCAGAGGGGCTTGCTGGGCTTTGGCAACCGGTCCGACCGGTGTGGATGTCACCTCGCCCATGCAGTTGCTCGCAGTCACAGTGACGGATATCATTTGCCCAATGTCATTTTGTATAAGCAAATATGTCGCGCTGTTCGCGCCAACGATATCGGCGTCAGTGCGCTTCCATTGATAGTGCAAATCGCCTCTATCCGCTCCTGCTGGGTAGGTCGTCAGACCTGTTGTAACCGCCGTGAGTATCTCATTATATATAGCCGAACCAGTGATGTTTACCTCACCACCCAGCACGATCGCGCCAGCACTGATTACGATTGATAACTGCTGCGTTGCGCTGCCCACACTGTTTTCCGCTTTGACAGTAAAGTTTGACGTGCCAGGAGCCGTCGGTACCCCTGTAATCACACCCCTAACTGGGTCGAGTTCCAATCCATCTGGCAGGCTACCCTCGGTAACGCTCCATGTGATATTGCCTCCGGTGGCAGTAAGAGTTTGATCGTATACGGAGGCAACCGTACCGTCCAGCAAAGATGCTGTTGTGATTACTGGGGGTGCGATCACGGTGATTGCACCAGATATGATATCGAAGGGTACATCTATATCATTTTCATCAAAACATTGACTAACGACAACTGTGATGGGTATATTACCAGAGTCAGATGTTGCGCTAACCTTCAGCTTTAAGGTTACCAACAATCCGTTTTCGTATGTATTTTCCATGTTAGATGGGAACATTAGGTTTACATATGAATCAGTAAAGTTGGCTCCAGTAGGACGTGCTGTTGTGATTGGGAGTACTTCTGAGCTCCCAATAAAAGGCCATGTAGACTGATTATTGGTATAGTTGAGTGGATCATAATCCCATTCAAGCCTTGAGTCCAATGTGATATTGAGACGAACCGAAGAAAAACCCGGATTTCCCGAAACTCTAATCGGGAGAAGTACGGAATCACCCGACTTAGTAGTTACGTTTTCCACAGTAAATATCAATCCATCTGCTGCTTGAACGGCAACGCTAAAAATAGGAAATGTGAGAAATGTTATGACAAGTAACAGTAATACAAATCGTTTCATGCTATATTTACTCCTTCTTCAAATTTATTATTTAACTATTTACTTGAAGGTCCGAGAACCACAGGCCAACCATTGAGATATTGTAGAAGTCTTTGGTAATCCCGGTCATCCACAACCCCATCTCCGTTTGCGTCCGCACCGGGATGTATCTCTACAATCCAACCGTTGAGAAACTGTAGAAGCCTTTGATAATCCCGATCATCCACAATCCCGTCTCCGTTTGCGTCGCCATATACAAACGTGTATACCGAGACTGAACCAGAAATGATTTTGTAAGGTACATCCTGGTCATTTTCGTCAAAGCATTGATTAACATCTACTGTTATGGGTATTTCGACAGAATCCTCAGTCGAGCTGATCTTTAGCTTCAACGTCACTAACACACCATTTCCATACGTATTTTCCATATTTGAAGGAAACATGAGGCTTACATACGAACTAGTAAAATTGGAACCTGTTGGACGAGCCGTTGTGACAGCGAGTACTTCAGAACTTCCCGTGAAAGGCCATGTAGACTGATTATTGGTATAGTCTAGTGGGTCGTAATTCCACTCAAGTCCTGAACCCAATGTTATATTGAGGCGAACCGAAGAAAACCCGGGGTTATTTGAAACCATAATCGGCACTTCAACATACTCCCCTGATCTTGCCTTCTTGCTCACTACAGTAAAGGTCAACGTATCTTGAGAGCCACCATCTCCATCTTGATTTACCGAGACTGTCTGGGTGAATCCGTCACCTGTTACCGTTATAATCCCTGTGCGACTGGTTCCGGTGTTGGCTTGCGCTGTTAGGGTGAGGCTTCCGTTGTTGGATCCGCTGGCAGGTGAGACGGTCAGCCAGGACTCAGCGTTGCTGGACGCTGACCAGGCTATATTGGACATGACCGATGTGGTAGTGCTACCGCCCGCCGCCGTCGGGTGCCAGCTATTGGGTGAGAGCGCGAGATACTGTGCTGATCCACCAACGGTGACTTTCCCGGCTTCGTTGTTATATTGCGAGCTGTTCAGAGGACCCCGCGAATCACCAACTGAGGTAAACGATAGCGTAATAACTGCGTCCCCGGCGGGCGCATCGTTTATCACGCGAAGTTTCAAGGATACCAATGTGCCACTCTCCACATAGACACCATTCTGGTCCATGAAATAATAAGTAACCGAATTGGTGCCAAGGACACCTGGATTTGCAAGAAATTGTATAAATCCGCCATGAGTCCAAGGGTGTGTGGCTGAATTACCGGGTACGTATGTACCCAAATCTTGCCACTCTAGCCTTGTGCTATCGAATGTGACTGTTAATGCAATAATATCCAGGGCATCGCTATTGTTTTTAACGGTAATGGGGATAAGAACATCTTCACCCGCTTGTGCAGTGGCGCTCCCCACAGTGAAAGTCAAGTCATCAGACGCCGCCATCGCCGAAACAACAAAGCTGCTGACTATTATTATTAGTCCTAAAGTGATAATGTATGAAATAAACCGTTTCATTTAAATTCTCCTTAATACTATATTTTGATTATAATTTTATAAAACCAATTGGGGTTATTTAGGCCCCAAAATTTCATATCCCGGCCACTCAGCCAGATGCCGTGCGAGATAAAGGGCGTCAAAAACATCCACATATCCGTTGCCATCCACATCAGCGGCCATTGAGATAGTTTCGTACCCTAGCCATCCCGCAAGACACCTCGCCAAGTATAGCGAATCGAAAATATCCACAACGCCATCGTCGTTCACGTCTCCATAGAGGATACCAATGGCGCCCTCGGTAAAACTCGCTTCTAGGGTTCTGCTGGTTGTGGCCGTGAAAGTGTATTCTACTTCTCCATTGATTTTCGAGTTATTCTCATACCACCCCTCAAAGGTATAGCCCATGTCGGGGGCGGCAATCAGCACTACGGTAGCGCCTTCGATGTATGTGCCGCCACCGGAAACAGCACCACCTGTTCTAGCTGTGGCCGCGATGCTGTATATGGGAATTAACTCGGTGCCATCATAGGCAATATCATAGTTGTTATATCCATTGATAAATGGTGCAGTGAAATTTGTAGTCAAAATGTTTTCGTTATACTGTGCGGTGTCTGATATTCTCATCCTCGTAGCGTTGTCTGCGGTATTATTGCTGAATACGACACCTGATCCAACGGTCAGATTTGCCAAGTTGGCTGCGAAAATACCTCCACCGCTGTTGACGCCAGTGGCTGTGGCTATGTTATTACTCAGCATGGCTGTACCGTTCAACTGGATGATGTCAGTGGTTGACTCAGCACAAACGCCGCCACCGCACGCAGCCTTATTATTATTTATATTGGCTGTGCCCTTCACGGTTAGCGGACCCCACACATGTATACCTCCACCATAGTTTTCGCAGATATTGTTCGAGATCGTTCCGCCCTCGATTAAAACAGCCTCTGTGTCACTCCAACAACACACGCCGCCGCCCCAACCCGAATAATTCCCGTCTATGATGCCACCGCTGATTATCAGCGGGCCTTCGGCAAGTATGCCTCCTCCGCTGCTGCTTTCACCCTCTCTGCCACTTTCACCCTCTCGGCCAATGCTGTTATTGTTTGAAATCGTGCCACCCTCAATCAAAACATCACACCAGATATATATACCACCACCCCACCCTGAACAGTTGCCATCTATAAGAGCTGTACCTCTGATTGTTAGTGAACCCTCCATAAACATACCGCCGCCAGCAGTTCCTGAGGTATTACTAGATATTGCACCGCCATCAATTAGTACAGCCGACTTATCAGTGACTCCGCAAATACCACCCCCAAAATTTTCCGCATAGTTATCGGCTATGAGGGCTGTATGTCTAATCTCTAGCGATCCTCTGAACTCAATGCCACCGCCTTCAATTGAGGTGTTGTTTGAGATTGTACCACCTTCTACCAAGGTAACTCCCATATCTTTAGCGTAGTACACGCCCCCGCCATATTGCGCATTATTTCCGTTTATGGTTCCACCACTGATGGTAAGTGAGCCGTTAGCGTACACACCACCACCAAATTTGGCATCGTTTCCGTCTATGATCCCACAGCTGATGGTAAGCGGGCCGTTGGCATATATACCGCCGCCAGAGGTGTTAGCTGTATTGTTCGAGATCGTGCCGCCCTCTATCTGTACTGGCTCCGTATCGCTGGCGTTGCACACGCCTCCCCCCCAAGTCGCCTTGTTCCCATCTATTGTTCCACCACTAATGGTAAGCGGGCCTTTGGCATATATTCCACCGCCACCGTTATTGCAAATATTATTCGAAATTGTACCGCCGGACATGGTGAGTTCACTGTCAGCATAAACAGCCCCTCCCCATGTGTCGTTAGTATACCTGCAATTTTGAATATTAATGCTCTGGATTGTGATATCTTTGTAGATTGCGATGCCGCCTGAGTTTGGCGTGGAAGCTCCGTTTCCGTTAAATTGGATATCGTCGGATGAATTGATTGTTGTTATGTTTGAGCTAGCGGCAATTGTAAAATGTCTGTTTCCGGCTCGTGGAAGGATGTAACATGCGCCCGGGATTGAACGTAAGAGAGTGAGCGCGGCGCTGTTCGCTGGTGTATTAGCAGCAGGTGTGGTGGTCATGACATGTATACCAGCCGGCAGATTGACAACTATTGTATCGTTCGTCGTATCGGCTAAAGCAGTCTGGAAATCCTCAATGGTGGTGACAGTGGTGGACACAGTTGATGTTTCCACGATTTCGTTAGTTGTTTT
>JGI24702J35022_10002029_pt1 | contig 12479 bp, 8 predicted proteins | sample TergutTh196P4_FD_35022 | JGI IMG/M metagenome (IMG submission 35022)
AAAATCTTGCGCCACCCAAAAAACACCCAAAATGAAAAATTGCATACTGATTATCAGACGATTAAATCATTAGCTTTTTTTAACTCTCGAAGTCAGGAAATATACGAAATTTTCAGAATAGACAACTGTGTGATTTTTTAATTATACTTGCTAAACCTACCTATAACGCTTCTTAGCTCGTGCGGATTTGCAATATTACAAATCCGCGCGAGCTATATTAAAAATAAAATATTTTTTTTAGGACTTCATTCAAACTGCTTATCCATGGCTGCGGCTGCGCGTCGTCCGTCGCCCATGGCTAATATGACGGTAGCGCCACCGCGCACGATGTCGCCGCCGGCATATACATTATCCAAAGCAGAACGCATCGTTTCTTCGTCGACGATGATTGTTCCCCAACGGCTTATCTCCAATCCCTCAAAGGCTTTCGGCACCAGAGGGTTGGGTGATACGCCTACGCTTACGATGACTTCATCGACGTCAATCGTTTCTATTGCGTCGGGTATCGGAACGGGACGGCGGCGACCCGAAGCATCCGGCTCTCCAAGCTGCATCTTTTGGACACGCATCTGTTTTACATTGCCGTTTTTATCGCCAAAATATTCCACAGGGTTGTGAAGGGTCATGAACTCTACGCCCTCTTCTTTGGCATGTTTGACCTCTTCGATACGTGCCGGCATCTCTTCTTCGCTGCGACGATAGATAATCATCGCCCTGTCGGCGCCCAGCCGAAGCGCAGTACGAACCGAATCCATGGCGGTATTGCCTCCTCCTATGACCGCTACATGCTTGCCTATCAACACAGGGGTGTCGCTGTCAGCGGCGGCAGCATACATCAGATTTACACGTGTAAGGTATTCATTTGACGACATCACACCAATGAGGTTCTCTCCCGGGATGTTCATGAAATTAGGCAGTCCGGCGCCGCTGGCCACAAATATTCCTTTGTATCCATCGTGAAGCAGATCGTTATAACTGAGCGTTTTCCCAATGATGCAGTCCATTACAAACCGAACGCCCATTTGTCGCAGCACATCCACTTCCACATCAACGATCCGGTTAGGCAGACGAAACTCCGGTATTCCGTATTTCAATACGCCGCCTATCTCATGTAACGCTTCAAAAACGGTTACCTCATACCCCATCTTTGCCATGTCACCGGCAAAAGAAAGACCCGCCGGGCCGGAGCCTACGACAGCAATCTTTATCCCATTACCTGCAGCAATCACAGGGACAGACATCGTACCGCTTTCCTGCTCCCAGTCGGCAGCAAAACGTTCAAGATAGCCGATAGCTACCGGCTCTTTGTTCATTTTCAGGTGAATACACTTACATTCGCACTGTTTTTCCTGCGGACACACACGACCGCAGACAGCAGGCAGGGCGTTGGCCTCTTTCAACACCTTCGCCGCCTCTGCAAAGGCGCCGCGTTCAATGTTTTTGATAAATGTAGGGATGTTAATGTTGACCGGACAGCCCTCCATGCAAGACGGCGATGGACAATCGATACAGCGCTGCGCTTCGCGCATGGCTTGTTCGGCAGTCAACCCTAAATTTACTTCTTCATTGCATCGGCTACGGTATATGGGGTCTAACTCGTTCATTTTGACGCGCTCAATAGTCGTGCGGTCTTTGTTTTTCATCTTCCGGCGCAGTTCTTCACGCCATGCTTCCGCCCGTTGTGTTGTTATTTCTTCTTTCATAAGTAAAAAAGGAATTTTTAATAGTATAACTGAAAACTGATAACTGATAACTGATAACTGAAAACTGAAAACTGAAAACTGAAAACTATCCTTCCTGTGATTTATATGAACGCTGGCGCATCATCATCTCATCGAAATCGACTTGGTGCGCGTCAAATTCAGGGCCATCAACGCATACAAATTTCGTCTTACCGCCAACCGTCACTCTGCAGGCGCCGCACATCCCTGTCCCGTCTACCATGATGGTGTTAAGCGATGCTACTGTCGGTATCTCATATTTTTTTGTCAGTATGGAAACAAATTTCATCATGATAGCCGGGCCAATCGTTACGCATAAGTCAACTTTCTCTCGTTGTATTACATTTTCGACGCCGACTGTCACCAATCCTTTAGCGCCATAGGAGCCGTCATCTGTCATGATAACCAGCTCATCGGAGACTGCTCGCATTCGTTCTTCCATTATTATCAGGTCTTTTGTTCGTGCGGCAAGCACCACAATCACCTTGTTACCCGCTTCATGAAGCGCCTCGACAATCGGGTACAAAGGAGCGATCCCTACCCCGCCGCCGGCACAAACGACCGTACCGACTTTTTCAATATGTGTAGCCTGTCCTAACGGCCCTACTAACGAGGTCAGACAGTCGCCAACGTTCAGTCGGCAAATCTTCTGTGTAGATTTACCGACAGCCTGAATCACAAGCTCTATCGTACCTTTTTCCCTATCCGCATCTGCAATGGTCAGCGGGATACGTTCGCCTTTTTCTCCTTGACGAACAATGACAAAATGCCCTGCTTTACGCGAGCGGGCAATAAGCGGCGCCTCAACGACCAACTTAACGACAAACTCCGAAAAGTACTCTTTTTCAACTATTTTATTCATAGGTGAATATTATTTTGATTTATGAATTATGTAAAAGGGGTCTACTCAAAAAGTTTCTCATCACGTACCAGCATCAGAATAGATGAATGGGGCAGAATCAGATATTTTTCATCGTTGATTTGCACTTCAAACCCTGCATTTTGAAGGTAAACAGCAAAATCGCCTTCCTTTACCTGAAGCGAGATGTAGGTAACACTGTCTTCTTTCTTCTTCCATACCTCGTAATCATCTGAATGCGAGGGTATAGGGATACCGGGCCCAGCCTTGATGACATAGCCTGTCTGAAGTCTTTCACCCTCCTGTACGGTGGGTGGAAGCAATAAGCCGGATTTGGTTTTTCCCTGCGGATTAGTTGGTTTAACTAATACTTTGTCCCCTATCATCAGGAATTTGTCGAGTTCTTTATTATCAATCGATAACTCCATAGCAATAAACTTTGAATAAAAATTGGGCGCAAAGATAGTGCAAGTCGGGATATATGCAAAATAAATTTTATTTATTATTTATTCTTAAACTTTCAGAAAACGCTTGTTATAGTTTTGATTGAGACGCCGAGCAACTTTTCGGCGATAGGATTCAAAACGGCTTCATCACCGGAGAAATGGAACACGGTATGCCGGTGCGACAGAGATTGTGCCGGTTTAAGGAACGCTGCGGGCGACACGCTTTCGAGTTCGAGAAAAGGTCCCATGATGCTGCCGTCGTCTAAGGGGCCGTCGTTATATGCGTTCAGGGCGTCGCCTGTCATGGGGTCTTTGTCAGGGTTCCATTCCTGATTCAGGTAGACAGCCTCCCTTTCAACTTCAAAAGTGGTGATAGTAAGGCGTTTTGAATCGGGGTCATAGTTGCCGGCGATGGACTTGGCTCGTTTGGCGTTCAACCCTACCTTGCTGCGGAACTTGCCATCCGTTTTCAGGTAGATGATATTACCTTCTATTTTGAGTCGGTCGGCAGGTATTTCGCCGAAATAATCGGAGGTAACGATTTTCCCTAACAGCGCCTCATCGCCTTCGTTGAAGGGTATCACCGTCACCGCGTCGGGCGCCGGATTGAACATGTCTAATATCCAGATACAAATCGTACCGGTCTCTGTTGTCCATTCAAAATCGTTCCGGTTGGTGATGGTGTTGTCGGTTTGGTAGGCCACCATGTTCAGTTCGGGTTTTACCGTTATGCCCAACATACGACCGGCTTCAGCTGGTGTTAGGAGCGTAATAATCCGGTCTACATTCAAATTAAACCGGTTTCCCTGATAGTTGGTCACTTGCATTTCTTTTTTCAAAACCGCTTTTCCCGCATCCGAGGCGACAACATCCCATGGCTCAATATCAATAGGTTTGGGGGTGTGCCAGTTTGCATATGTCTGTTCGGCTCCCGGAGCAAAATATACCGAGAACCTGCCGCCTTCGGGACCAAGCCAGAAACGGTTTTCGCCGCCGTAACCGTTCATGTGCTCGTCGATGACGTCGGAATCGAGTACTTTATAATTAACGAAACCGAAGCTGACACCCGGCAACCCGTTTGCTGTGCCGGTAAACACTTTCCCCTGATATTTAGGGGAAACAATAATCTGTGCCTTGCCGTTGTTTCCGCTTAACACAATAAGATTGCTGTCTTTTTGCTTCAAAAAAGCAAGGTCGTAGCCAAAAGAACCTTTTCCAAAACCGCCGCTTGTTTTTGACTTTTGGGGGTTGTTACATGAAGGAGTAGTCATCATCAAAAAATATACTATTAAATAAATAAACTGTTTCATAAGTAAAAGAATTATGAATTATAAATTATGAATTATGAATTAAGCGTTTTTACATAAACGCTTGGGTGTGATTAAAATAACATGTTTGTTTCATACGTAAATATAATTTAGGAACTGAAAACTGAAAACTGAAAACTGAAAACTGAAAACTAAAAACTGAAAACTAAAAACTGAAAACTGAAAACTGAAAACTGAAAACTGAAAACTACAAACTGAAAACTACAAACTGAAAACTGAAAACTACAAACTGAAAACTGAAAACTGAAAACTGAAAACTACAAACTGAAAACTGAAAACTACAAACTGAAAACTGAAAACTACAAACTGAAAACTGAAAACTGAAAACTGAAAACTACTTAGAATCCAGTCGTTTACATACCACTATGCTATAATAGGCAATGATAGCAAAGGCAATTGCCGGAATCCAATAGGCCAATTTGATGCTCGACATGTCGGAAACGATGCCCTGTATTTGTGTCAGTACAGCGGCGCCTGCTATTGCCATCACCATGCCGGAGCCGCCTATTTTCGTGTCGTCGCCTAATCCGGTGATACCCATACCGTAAATGGTAGGAAACATCAGCGACATACAGCCCGATATGCACATCAATGCGTAGACGCCCATGACGCCCTTGTCATAAACGGTAACAATACAACAAACGACAGCAATGACGGCAAGGGCTGTCAGGATATTTCGCGGTTTGAAGTAACGCATCAACCCGGTGCATACAAAACGCATGATCACAAACAGCACCAACGACATGATATAATACGTTGCGCCTGCTTGCTCGGAGGTTCGTGGCAGGAGGTCGTCCAACCCGATGGCTTCGCAAAGGTTATAAAAGCCGCCGGCTACCGGCTCGACCTCCCGTAGCGCCCGTATAACGTCTGCCGACGAGGCATTAGCTCCTAACGAAGCGACAACGGTATCCAACTGCAACTGTTGCATCGCATAACGGATGACAAACGACCAGACGGCTATCTGTGCACCCACATAAAAGAACTGTGCGACAACGCCCCAAACATAATTCCTGTTTTTCGTCAGTCGTCGTAAGGCCCCTCTAAAATCAAGTTTTCCGCCTCCTTCTTTCAGGTTGGGCATTTTCGTCAACAGGATAGCCAGTAATATTAACAACATCACCATGCCTACAGTCATATATGTTGTGGTGACGGCAGACAACTCGGCGCCCTGTATGGCGGTCAGTTCGTCGGCGGGAAGCGCGGCGCGCTCGGAGGCCGTAAAAAGGTTCAACTGCGACAGGACAAACACCTGACTGATGACTACGCCTGTGATAGCCCCAAAAGGGTTGAATGACTGGGCGAAATTCAACCGCCGGGTAGCCGTTTCCTCCGGGCCTATGACACAAACATATGAGTTGGCCGACGTCTCAAGCACAGACAGGCCGGCAAACAGGATGAAAATAGCAAACAGATACATGCCGAAGCTGAGTTCGGGATTGATTTGAAGGCATAGTTTGGCGGGATAAAACAAAAATGCGCCTGCAATATACAGAGACAAACCGAGCGAGACGCCTGCCTTGTACGTATATTTTTTGATGAACAGCGCGCCCGGAACGGCACAGCATCCGTAGCCTAACAGATAACAAACGACCTGTATCCATGCAGTTTTTGAATCGGACATGCTCATGATGCGCTTGAAGGCAGCCAGCATGGTGTCTGTCAGATTATTGGGCACCGCCCACGCAAAAAAGAGGCTGGTCAACAGAATAAACGGCCACAAAATGCCGCGGGGAATGATTCTTTGATTCATGATAATTTTATTTTCTTGGTTTAATCTTCAATTTGTGCGCAAAAATAAATATAATAAATCGTTTTAGCAAATTTTTTTTCTGACCGTCGCTTAGAAGAATTGGAACTTGGTAAAGAACCTTTACTTTTTTTTAAAAAAAAGATTATTTTTTTTGCATATTTAAAATAAATGAATTATATTTGCACCTCGTTATGTTAAACGTTTAATCAATCTATCATGATGAAAAGGCGATTTCCGAATACACTGTATACGACTGTTTTATATTTTATGTGTGCGACGGGCTGTGCGACGGGCATCCCTGTGAGGGCGCAACAAATACCCGATGCCTTCCGCCCGTTTGTCCAAACCGTTCAGGCAGCATCACTTGGCGGCATCAAAGCCGATTATGTCGTGAGGGTACAGGATGAAAACACGTTGCATATACTTCTTACGTTTGACCTGCCTGCTGAGGTGCAGCAAGACGACTGGCAGGTGACGATTACCCCCGCGTTCCGACCGGTGTTTCATTGGGCGCCACACCTGACGCCAACGGATAAAAACATCATCGACCAGCATATTTTTCGGACGCCGGCGATGATTTTTTCGAATGAAATCGACAGGGTACTGACCGTTATCCCTGACCCCGACATCCTTGGAAAAGGCGCTCCGGTCAGATGGTACATGGATATGGACGCAGTGCAAAACGTTTTTACCTTAGGTATGTGTGACAATCATATTCCGACGCACGTCCTGTATGAACGGAAGCCGGGCGCCGTTTTTCCTGCCGGAAAAGTACAATTCGGCTTTTATCTGCTGAAGTCGTCTGAAAGACAAGAGGTTCGGAATCCGTTCAGGAAACCTTTGGCTTTTTTCTGGAAAAACTGGGGTCACGACTTGTATATCTCCGGTAATCCGCTACAAGGCGACCTGACACCCTACATAGAACACACCTATAATTGGGCGTTCAACACATGGGGGAAAAGCGTATGGCAGGAGTTCACACTAAACGGCAGGCAGGTAGGAGCGCCCGTTTTCATTGTCAATACGACGCAAAGTCCAAATTATCCGGGAATGGTCAATGAGCGCGAGTTTCGTTCGATCTGGAACCAGGCGTGGTTCAGTTCGTTACGCTCAGCCGGCGGGTTATATCGCTATGCTAAACGCACCGGCAACGCCGATCTGATGAAAAAAGCCGTTATGACAAAGGAATTAGCCTTATCGTTCCCGCAAAAGGAGGGTTTTTTTTATGGTCTCATCGCCACGGAAATGGAACGCACGGAGATTGATGGCAGACGATACAATCGCAGCAAAGGGTGGGACACCTATTATTGGGGTAATTCCAACCGGAACCCCTATACGAATGATGCACGTCAATCGCCTTTTCATATACTTGACATGAGTTGGACAGCGCTGCTGATGCTTCGTTGGTACGATGAATTAGAAAAAGACGCACGATTATTGCATTATGCCGAAACATATGCGAAGGCGTTAATAGCCCGACAGGACGCAAAAGGGTACTTTCCTGGCTGGTTGAATTTGGAGAACCTGCAACCCATGGACTATTTAAACGATTCGCCCGAGACATCCATGTCGGTCACCTTCCTGCTGAAGTTAGCCCAACTGACAGGCGACAGCGCCTATCGTGAGGCCGCTTTAAAGGCGATGAACGTCGTGCTGACTGAAATAGCGCCTGTTGGACGGTGGGAAGATTTCGAGACCTACTGGTCGTGCTGCAGGGTAGGTTTCCCGCAATGGGTCGGGAAGAAAGTAGAACGGAACAACATGTATAAACAGTGTACTTTTTCCATGTTTTGGACTACCGAGGCGTTGTTTGAGTGTTATTTGGAGACAGGCGACCCCCGATACCTTGAATGGGGGCAGCGGACGTTAGACGAACTGCTGATGGCGCAGTCGTCGTGGCAACCTCCCTATATTTATGTCAATGGCTTAGGAGGGTTCGGCGTGATGAACGCCGACGGTGAATGGAACGATTCGCGTGAGAGCCTTTTTGCCGAAATCATACTACAATACGGCAAACTGTTAGACTTCCCTGAATATAAAGAGCGTGGCATTTCGGCGCTTCGTGCATCGTTCACCATGATGTACTGCCCCGAAAATCCGGTAACAAAGGCACAATGGGAAAAAGTGTGGCCTTTCTTCGGAAAAGAAGACTACGGGTTTACCATGGAAAATTACGGGCATGGAGGACGTACCAACCCGGAAGGTGAAGGAATGGGCGAGTTTACTATCTACGATTGGGGGAACGGCGCCGCAGCGGAGGCTTTCAACCGTATCGTCGATAAATTCGGGATAGACTATATCAAGTAATATTTTATAGTAATCATAATGGCAAGAGTATCTATAAAAGATGTAGCTAAAAGATTAGGCATTTCAGCGGCGACGGTATCGTTAGTACTGAACGGCAAGGATAAAAACGGACGGGTAAGCGAATCTTTAGCTGAGAAAATAAGGGAAGAAGCTAAAACGATGCAATACGAACCCAACAGTTTTGCAAGGGGGTTGCGGAGCGGTCGCTCACACACCATCGGGTTGATAGTAGCCGACATCTCTAACCCGTTTTTTGCTAATCTGGCTTTTCATATCCAGGAACATGCCGAAAAACAAGGCTATTCGGTTATCATTACTAATACCAACGAAAATACAGACAAGATGGAAAAGATGATTTCCATCCTCAGAAGCCGCCAAGTAGATGGTTTTATTATCGTACCGACAGAACATGGGGAAAAACTGATAGAAAAATTAGTGAGAGACAAGTTTCCTGTTGTATTATTAGACAGGTTTTTCCCTGAGTTGAAAATAAGCTATGTAGCCGTCAACAACTATCAGGCCTCGTTAGAGGCTACAAACCTGCTGCTTAACCTGAAATGTAAACGGATCGCACAGGTTATTTATAAGAACACACTGCCACACATGCAGGCCCGCAGGGAAGGATTTATCGCCGCCTTGTCGAAAAAAGGCTTCTATGATCCGAAGCTCATCAAGGAAGTAGACTACCGGATGATAAGTAACGACGTTCAAAAAGCCATATTTGAAATAGTTAGCGATGAAAATAAGGTTGACGGCATTTTCTTTGCATCCAACTCGATCTCTACCATCGGGTTGAAAGTATTGGGAGGTTTACATTTGGAAATACCTAAAGACATCAGAGTCATTTGTTTTGATAAAAGCGATATATTTGAATTGTCACACAATACCATTCCTTATATTCAGCAACCTATCCCCGAAATGGGAATAAGCGCCGTCGATTTGCTTGTCAAACAAATTACGAAAGCGGAGACATCCTGCAACGCTGTGGTATTGCAGGCCAACCTTGAATTTTAATAAGTAAATAAATCGATTATTTATTTTAAAAAATTGAATAATCAAAAAAGTTAAACGATTAATCAAATACAATATAATTTTTAAAATATTAGTTATCATGAGCAACAAAGTAACACGTCGTAAATTTATGAAACAGTCGGTTTTGGCCTCTATGGCTATTCCGGCGGCAGGTACATTTTTTCAAGGATGCGACGGCCTTGCGCCTGTTAATGAGAGAAAGTTCAATGCCAAGTATGAAAACGATTATCTGAGTCGTATCGCGTTCCCCGTCGGCGGCATGGGCGCAGGCATGTTTTGTATCGAGGGCTCCGGCGCTATCTCGCACATGTCGGTGCGCCACAGACCCGAAATTTTTCACGAGCCTTGTATGTTTGCCGCTATTCACGTAAAAGGAATAGAAAACGGCTCGAAAGTGCTCGAAGGACAGTCGCCTGCCTGGAAGAGATTTGGGCTGGGCGGCTCAGGCAACGGTTTAGGTGAGACAGGCTGGGGGCTGCCACGTTTCAGAAAGTCCGTTTTTAACGCCCGTTTCCCTTTCGCCGAAGTTGAGTTACAGGACAAAAATGTGCCGTTAGAAGTGAGATTAAAAGGGTGGAGTCCGTTTATTCCCGCCGATGAGGACAGTTCGAGCCTGCCCTTAGGCGCTATCGAATACACGTTCCGCAACACCGGCTCAGCGGCGGTTGACGCTATCTTTTCGTATAACTCGCGTAATTTTTTGCGCGTCAATAGAAGGGGTACGGTAAACTCAATAGACGCTATCAATAAGGGTTTTGTGCTGTCACAAACGGGATCTGAAGAGGAGCCTTTCCTGCAGTCTCATTTCGCTATCTTCACCGACGAACCGCAGACGAAAGTGAACTATCACTGGTTTCGTGGCGGCTGGTTCGACCCCCTCACCATTTGCTGGAACGACATCAGCACCGGCGTCATACCAGAGAACGCACCGATAGAAGCTGGCGCTCCCGGCGCGTCACTGTTCGTTCCGTTCCAACTGCAGGCCAACGAGAGCAAAACCATCCGCCTGTACATGGCTTGGTATGTGCCGCTCTCGAATATCAAACTCGGAGAGGATGCCAAGACAGAAGACGACAAACCCGACCCGTCATTCTGTTGTACTGAGGAGGGTGGCAGTTGCTGCCCCGGCCCCAACGAGACATACAGACCCTGGTATGGCAGTAAGTTCGCCAAGATTGATGATGTAGCATCGTTCTGGCTCAAAAACTACAACGACCTGCTTACCAAAACACAAAAATTCACCGATGCCTTCTATGCCAGCACCCTGCCGCCCGAAGTGCTGGAAGCGGTAGCGGCCAACTTGTCCATCATCAAGTCGCCCAGCGTATTACGGCAATACGACGGTCGCCTGTGGGGCTGGGAAGGATGCGGCGACAACGGTGGTTGCTGCGCCGGCTCCTGTACCCATGTATGGAACTATGCGCAAGCTATCCCACACCTCTTCCCCGCAATGGAAAGGACGCTCCGCGAAACGGAATTTTGTCTCAGCCAGAACAAGGACGGACACCAGACTTTCCGTGCGGCGCTGCCGGTACGCCCCGTCACCCACGGCTTCCATTCGGCTGCCGACGGACAGTTAGGCGGCATCATGAAGATTTACCGCGAATGGCGTATCTCCGGCGATACAGCCTGGATAAAAGGACTGTTCCCTCATATACGGAAAAGCATCGATTACTGTATCAAAACATGGGACCCGAAGCTGACAGGCGCATTGGAAGAACCCCACCATAATACCTACGACATTGAGTTCTGGGGACCCGACGGCATGTGCACAAGCTTTTATATCGGCGCACTGCAGGCAGTCGTTCTGATAGGCAAAGCGCTGAATGAGGACATCTCGGCCTACGAAGCGCTGATGGCGAAAAGCAAAATCTACTTGGAATCCAAGCTGTACGACGGCGAATACTTCATCCAGAACGTCCGATGGAAAGACCTGGTCGCGCCCGACCCGACCAAGGCTCAATCAATGCAGGGCGGCTATTCCGAAGAGGCGCTCAAGATACTCGAAAAGGAAGGTCCTAAGTACCAGTATGGCTCCGGATGCCTCTCCGACGGGGTGTTGGGCAGTTGGATGTCGTTAGTGTGCGGCATGAACGAAGTCATAGACAGCGAAAAGGTGAAAAGCCACCTGTGTGCTATCCATAAATATAACCTGAAAGAAGACCTTAGCAACCATTCCAACCCGCAGCGCCCGACCTACGCCATGGGCAACGAAGCAGGATTGATATTATGCACCTGGCCAAAAGGAGGCAAGTTGCAGTTGCCTTTTGTCTATAGCGACGAAGTGTGGACAGGCATCGAATACCAGGTGGCCTCACACCTTATGTTCGCAGGCGAAGTAGAGAAAGGATTAGATATAGTACGTGCCTGCCGTAGCCGTTATGACGGTCGCATCCGCGACCCGTTCAACGAATACGAATGTGGCTCGTATTATGCACGCGCTATGGCCAGCTACGGACTGCTCGAAGGACTGACAGGTATACGTTACGACGCCGTTGAAGGAACGCTGTATATCAATTCGAGGATAGGCAACAACTTCACCTCGTTTCTGTCCACCAATACCGGTTTCGGCAATGCAGGATTGAAAAACGGCAAACCGTTCATAGACGTAAAACAAGGCGCTATCAACGTCAGGAAATGCGTCGTTTCGGGCGTAGAAACAGCGCTGACATAATTCATAATTCATAATTTAAAAAAATGAAAAACTATCCAAAGATAGGCATCAGGCCTGTTATTGACGGACGAAGGAAAGGTATACGCGAATCGTTGGAAGAGACCACTATGAACCTTGCGCGCAACGTAGCTGCGTTTTATTCTGAGAACTTGCGTTACCCCGACGGTTCGCCGGTAGCATGTATCATCGCCGATACTTGCATTGGTGGTGTGAAAGAAGCGGCCAATTGCGCCGAAAAGTTTGAGAGGGCCAACGTAGGCCTCTCCCTGTCGGTGACGCCATGCTGGTGTTACGGCTCGGAGACGATAGACATGAATCCGCTGATACCCAAGGCTATCTGGGGATTCAACGGGACGGAA
>JGI24702J35022_10002030_pt1 | contig 12468 bp, 11 predicted proteins | sample TergutTh196P4_FD_35022 | JGI IMG/M metagenome (IMG submission 35022)
TATCACAGANCCCATCTCGGGCTAGAGATGAAAACCCCATTATCTTATGTCAGTCAGGAGGGATGACTGGTAGATATTTACGGAGAATATTTCGTTTCGTTGATACCACCTACGCAAAAGTGCTATTATGTTGCCATGTTGTTCCTCTGCCCAAGTTTTTCAATACATTAACTTAAGGAGAAATTTTCCATTAACAGGCAATACATTGCGGCGGGCGTCAATATTGAAGCCGCCGATTCGGTAAAAGATGTAATCAAGAGATTAGCCAACGCTAGTTTCAATCAGGCCGTACTCGCAGGACCGGGGCTTTTCGGCGGTATGTACGAACTTCCGCGTTATAAAAACCCTGTGCTTGTCTCAAGCATGGATGGAGTAGGCACTAAACTTAAGCTGGCCGTCACTATGGACAGTTATACCAGCGTTGGCATAGACATTGTCAATCACTCTGTCAATGATATTCTTACCTGCGGCGCTACGCCTATTTTCTTCTTGGATTACATTGCAATGGGACAACTTCTTCCTCATAAAATAAAAGATATTGTCATAGGCTTGTCAGGGGCATGTCAAGAGGTAGGATGCGCTCTCATTGGCGGTGAAACAGCTGAAATGCCCGGCTTATACGCGGGAGATGATTTCGATTTGGTGGGAACCATTGTAGGGATTGTTGAAAAGGAAGAGATTATTAATGGGCAAGACATTGTACCCGGAGATATCATTTTAGGACTCCCTTCCAGCGGGCTGCATACCAATGGCTATTCTTTAGCGCGGCACGTATTGGGAGAGAGTCGCCAAGTGCTTGAACAATACTACCCCTCTTTGGGACAGACTGTCGGACAAGCCTTACTCGCACCGCACCGCTGTTATTTCAATGATTTAAAAGCCCTTTTGCCCATGGTAAAGGGACTGGCGCATATAACCGGAGGAGGATTTTCTGGCAACATACCGCGTGTCATGCCTGATAATGTTAGTGCTTCGTTAGACACTTCTGCTTGGAATATCCCGCCAATTTTTAATTTGATTCAAGAGAAAGGCGCTATTGGGAGAGACGAGATGTATCAAGTCTTTAACATGGGCATAGGCATGATTATAATAACCTCCCAAGAACACTCTCCTATCTTTCTGCGGCAACTGCCGCATTGTGCACAAATCGGGTCTATAATCGCGCTTAAGGACGAAAAGCGCGTAATATTAAATTAAGGAATAAGGAGAGACAACATGAGAGCTATCATCAGTGTTTCCGACAAAAATGGTGTAACAGAATTTGCCAAGGGGCTAACCGAGCTAGGGTTTGAGATTTTCAGTACCGGTGGCACCAAAAGAACTTTAGCCGAATCCGGACTCCCAATTCGCGGGGTATCGGATATAACCGGATTCCCTGAGATACTTGACGGACGAGTCAAAACTCTGCACCCCATGGTCCATGGAGGGCTTCTCGCGCGTCGCGATAAACCTGCGCACATGGAGGAATTGACAAATAACAACATCACTCCCATTGATCTGGTGGCAGTGAATCTCTATCCTTTTGTTCAGACGGTCTCTAAAGACAACGTCACCTTGTCTGACGCTTTGGAAAACATTGATATCGGTGGTCCAACTATGATTCGGGCCGCGGCCAAAAATTTCCCCGCTGTGATTGTTGTTGTTGATCCGGCAGACTACGAAAGAATTCTGAACATGCTCAAGGAAGGAGAACTCAGCCTGGTTGATCGCCAAAGACTAGCGCAAAAAGCTTTCCAACATGTTGCCGTCTACGACACCGCCATTTCTCAGTATTTGCACAAAGATATTCCGGGTCTCCCTGATGTCATGACAATTGCGCTTAACAAGCGCTATGATCTTCGCTATGGGGAGAATCCCCATCAGCAAGCCGCTTTCTATGCTGAACAAAGTATCATCAAAAGCGATACCGGGATTACTTGGGCAAAGCAACTGTGGGGCAAAGAACTGTCATTTAACAATATTCTTGATGCCGAAGCGGCATGGGCGACTGCTTCTGATTTTTCTGATCCGACAGTGTCAATTATTAAGCACACCAATCCATGTGGGCTTGCAAGCCACGAGGATGTCGAAGAAGCCTATATCCGCGCTTTTAGCGGAGACCCTGTTTCTGCTTACGGAGGCATTGTAGCTTGTAATCGTCCTGTTAACCTCAAAATGGCGCTTGAAATGGAACCTACTTTCTACGAGATTATTATTGCCCCTGGTTACGATGTGGATGCATTGACTGAGCTGCAAAAGAAAAAGAATATGCGCATCATGCAGGCAGAGATTAATACGGTCTCTCCGGATTATCTGGACTATCGGCGCGTGCGCGGGGGGATGCTGGTACAACAGGCCGACACCATCAACGATTATGACTTGCCACTTAAAATCGTTACGCAGCGCGCTCCTACCTCAATTGAATTGGACGATCTCAAATTCGCTTGGCGTGCTATAAAACATATTAAGAGTAATGCCATCGTTATGGCCAAGGACAAAACCCTGCTGGGCATGGGTTGTGGACAACCAAATCGTGTCGTCAGTGTCTATTTATCCAAAACAAAAGCAGGCGAAAAATCTGCTGGCGCGGTTATGGCTTCAGATGCTTTCTTCCCCTTCCCTGACAGCGTTATCCAAGCCGCTGATGCCGGTATATCAGCCATTATTCAGCCCGGTGGCTCAGTGCGTGACGAAGAGTCAATAAAAGCCGCTGACGAAAACGGAATCGCCATGGTATTTACCGGTATCCGCCATTTCTTACACTAATACCAACCCCAAGCTTTTAACCCCCCGTTTTTGGGGGGTTAAACGTTTTACTGACAAACAGTCTGAACAAACTCCATGCGTAAAATGCTCTTGCTGAATGCTGACACCCTGACGCGTTCATCAAGTCGATATCCAACCAGCCATACAACTCCAGCAGGTGAAACAACCAGCGGAATATTTTTCCGTTTCTGGCGCGCTATTTTGGCATCAATCATGTACTTCGCCAATTTTTTCTTACCTGATGCTCCAAAAGGTTGAAAGATATCTCCCTGCTGCCAACCTCTGACTTCCAGTTTAGCACCTACCTTTTCCAAATCCATGTATGCCACCAATGGGTTATCGTTACCTGCAAAAGTATTGACAACAGTGGCCTTAACGGTCCAACCCGGCAAGAAAGAATTCCCCGGGATAATAAGGGGATATGAGCTCGAGGATAGACTAATTGTCGGCACCATTTCATCTGCTGGACCCATACGGCAACAATCATATCCTGTTATAAAAACTACCCCCCCCGGCAAATCGAGTCTTTTCCCAGCGGGTTTACCACACAGTGCCACTACGTCTTCGATATTTACTGATTCCACATCTTTTAAACCATTAGGAAGTTTTTCAAAACAACTTCGCAACAAATGCCTTCGTAGTTTAGGCTGTAGCGTTGTCAACACCTTCTTGTCAATAGTTATGACATTTCTTTCAACTGTTAAGGATTGATTAGCCAGTTTCTTGACTTGATCATCCATAATCGCAAGTTCTCTTCTTGCAACATTGGACAGATACGATACCACATTGTCAACCCGCGGTTCATATGTTTTGAGGCAAGGCAATAGTTTCAGACGAATTTTGTTGCGCAGAGGCGTGCTATCCAAATTGGATTGGTCAGTATGATAGAATAACTGATGTTTGAGACAGTAATCTAGAATCTCTTCTTTCGTTATGTTAAGCATCGGGCGGGTTATTTTTACTCTTATTCCACCAAAAATAAGGGGGGTTAGTGAATTAAACCCTGCCAATCCTCGCAAACCACTCCCCCGCAGAATATGCAGAAGAATTGTTTCCAATTGGTCGTTTTTATTATGTCCGGTGACAATTATATCCGTCTCGTGTTGACTTGCTACCCTTGACAAATACACATATCTGGCTTCACGAGCAGCTTCCTCCAATGTGACTTTCCGTTCACTGCGAAAAGCATTGACATCAACCTGTCCAATCTCTGCCGCAAGCCCAAGATTCTCAGCCAGTTCCTCTACATATTTAGCGTCCGCATCTGAATCTATGCCTCTCAATTCATGATTGAGGTGAGCGACACATAATTCCAAGCGCAGACTATCTTTCAATGAGTTCAGGGCATGAAGCAAACAGACTGAGTCTGAACCACCTGAAACAGCCACAATCAACCGTTGCCCCAGCAAATTGTGGTCTCGACTAAATTGTTCAATTTCATGCAATATGTTGCTTTGCACGGCTAACCCATTATATCAATAGTTTTATGCTTCATACGCAGAAGGTATCAACTTTGTTAACAACACAAAAAAGCTATCAAAAGGTTCAAGGGCTCTTTATGGATGCAAGATTATTCGTGAACGATGGATTGATAACGGGGCATCCAGACCAAGCGCTTTTATTACTTGTTCCGGACGTCCAGCTCCGTTGCTATCACATTGAAGCCTCATACCTATTCCGGCGACACCATCAACGACGGAGTCTATCCAAACACTATTGATAAGGAGGCGCAAGTCATACGATTTAACACCGGTGTCACGTAAATGTTCCCATGGCAGACATTGGCAGTCAAGCAAACTCTCGACACGCCCCTCCAAGGAGTTTTCTTCGTCAATTGAGACTTTTGCTTCGTACTCAGCAAAACGAATTTGCGACTGCAGCGTGGGAACATCCAAGGGGATTGGGAATACTTGCTTTATTCCTAGCCCTACGGGCATTTGAGGCCTTATCATACATATCAAAGATGTCTCCGCCAATGGTTCGCGAAGATAAACATCCATCAATTCATTTGAGCCAGTTACTCCCAATGCTAATGGGGCGGCAATTGATAACCGTGGATGAGGGTTGTATCCTTCACTATAACAAATCTCTATTCCAGATCGGCGAAATACTCGTTGCCAAAGGCGAACCATATCCAAATGGGAGATGAATTTAATCTCTTCTCCACGTATAAAACGAAGCCTAAGGCGATTCATGGCGGAGGGCATTCTCTTTCTCGCGTGTAATTAAGACTTCCTCAATTTTGAACCCCTTCATCTTGGTAACTACTATTTTTAAATCGCCAAATTTAATTTGTTGTCCACGCTTAGGGATACGCCCAATCAGATTTAGGATAAAGCCGGCTACCGTTTCGTAGTCTCCCTCAGGCAGTCCCAGTTTAATCTCAGCATTGGCATCATCAATACGCATGCCTCCATCGACGTGAAAGGTATGCTCATTAATTGATTCAAACTCTTTCTCAGCAGCATACAGTTCATTGCCGACAGGCCCAAAGATTTCTTCCATCAGCCGTCCCAAACTAACTAAACCTGCCGTGCCACCATACTCATCGATGATAATACTCATATGAAAATTCTTGTCACGCATTTCTTGAAAAAGATCGTTGATAGGCTTGCTTTCTGGGGCAAAATAGGCCTGCCGTACCATCTCGTCAATGGAGCTATCTCGAGAAATACTATCCCGAGCCATGGCCATAATGACATCCTTTACCGCTAAAATGCCCACAATATTGTCCATATTATCTTCATAAACCGGATAGCGCGACTTAGGAGATTCGGAAAATATTGCCAGAAAATCAGCAAGCGTTGTCGCTTTAGGTACAGCAACTATTTCAGTTCGCGGAACTAAAACCTCGCGGGCCGGCCGATCACCGAATTCGAAAACATTATGCAAAAGCATCGCCTCATTCTGTTCAACTGTACCTTCCTGATGCCCAACGTTAATCATGCTTTCGATGTCTTCCGGTCTGATTAAATTTTTGTACATGGCCTTTCCGCCGGTTACCCGAGTAAACCCAGTCACTACCCAACTGAAAACCACCACAAAAGGCGTAAAAAGCCAAGATATTACTTCCACCGGATGCGCACATATTACTGTGATCCTTTCACGATAACTGCTGCTTCCAATAGTCTTGGGGCCCACGTCACAAAAAATCAGCAGAACGATTGTTGCCGAGATTGTTGCAACCAAAACCCCAACCTCGTTATTCCACCAAGTCAAAGCCAGTGTGGTAGCGATTGTGGCTGCCGCAGTGCTCATGAGATTGTTTCCAAACAAAATCGTTGATAAGAAACGTTCCGGTTTTTCCATTATTTTGGCTACACGAGCGGCTCCACGCACCTTGTTCTCCACCATACTTTGTAAGCGGAATTTCTCCAACGAAATAAACGCCGCCTCCACAAGAGAAAAAAATGCGGAAAAAATGAAACATATAACAAGAAGAATAATGTATAGGACAATACGAGACATATCTATTTACCTTCAAACCAACCTTACCGATTTTCCATCATAACATTGGCTATTAAGAGTGTCAAAAAGCAAGCGTGCAGACAGCACTTACAATTTACCTGACAAGCCGCCCGCTGATAGCACGATAAATAAAAAATGCAACCAGTATTATTAGCAGCACTAATAACGCGATTATCCCCCAACCACCAGCCGCGTCTTCCCACCCAATTACATCTCCAATACGCCACAACAGCATGCCTACCCCAAGAACTACAAATGTTAATGCAATAATGGAAGCCACTATTTTATTCCTTGCCAAGATGCCAACTCCTTATTTAACGTCAAAACATGCTACCACGACAGTTATATAGCGTCAATTGGGACTTTTTATCACGTTGTTTATGCTATAATCCGTTCGTGAAAATACTAGGAATAGAGAGTTCATGCGATGAAACAGCGGCTGCGGTTGTGGAGGATGGAATACACATCCTCTCCAACGAAATCGCCTCCCAAATAGATATTCATGCTCGCTACGGAGGAATAGTACCCGAAGTGGCTTCTCGACAACATTTGTTAGCCATTATTCCCATAATAGATAGCGCTTTGCGCAAAGCTGATACACAATGGCAAGAAATTGACGTCATCGCCGTCACCAAAGGACCGGGGCTTGCGGGGTCTTTGCTGGTGGGGGTCAACGTCGCCAAGTCAATTTCGTATGCCCACAATATCAAATTAATTGGCATAAATCACCTTGAAGGGCATATTTACGCTAACTGGCTTACGAAAACACTCCCCATCTTCCCATTGTTATGTCTAATAGTTTCTGGAGGACATACCGACCTGATTCATATGTCCTTTCATGGGAAATACCAATTACTGGGGCATACCAGAGATGATGCCGCCGGTGAAGCATTTGACAAAGCGGCGCGGATACTCGGGCTGGGATACCCCGGCGGACCAGCTATTGACAAGGCTGCTAAAAATGGGACTCCTTGTCTAGCCCTTCCTCATTCATGGCTAAATGGGACTCATGACTTTAGCTTCAGCGGAATTAAAACCGCACTTTATCGATTGGCGGAAAAAGGTAAATTAGGCAACGTTAATGATGCCGCTGCCAGTTTCCAAGAAGCAGTTGTTTCTGTTCTAGCAGGCAAAACCATTGCAGCTGCTAACGCATGCGGAGCCAAACAAATTCTACTTTCAGGCGGAGTTGCTGCCAATCAGGCTCTACGCCAAAAACTGTTCCAAAGCTCCCCACTACCGGTCCAAGTACCCCCTCCAATACTATGCACCGATAACGCTGCCATGATTGCCGCCTGCGCTTATTTCCGACTGCAGTCGGGAATAGAGGATAGCTATGACATGGATGTAATACCAGGGCTTCTGCTAGCATGAACGAGTACTATTAAGTTTTCAAAAGATATTATTTACTATTTATCGTTGTTTCCATCTCATTTCAATTCTTTTATTGTCATTTACTATTTTTCCAGTTGCGACACCGGTTTGTCTCGGTTATTATAATTTAGCAGTCTCGGGACGAGATTGCTAAATTATTTAACATGCTCTATAATATTAAAAAAAGGAGGATTAAGCATGGTATCTAAAATCCAACCACTCGGCGAGCGAATCTTAGTGAAGCCCATAGCCAGAGAAGAAATCTCTCGTGGCGGCATCGTACTTCCGGACACAGTGAAAGAGAAACCCCAAGAAGGGGAAGTAATAGCTGTAGGAGAAGGTAAGCGCAACGAAAAGGGCGAGCGCATCAGTATGGATGTCAAAGTCGGAGACGTCATCATCTACGCCAAATATGGCGGAACAGAAATCAAGATTGAAGGTGATGATTACATAATACTACGCGAGAGTGATGTTCTCGCCAAGAAAAGTTAAAAGAGGAGAGTAGATAATGGCAAAACAAATTATTTTTGGTGAAGATGTTAGACGTTCTCTCAAAAAAGGGGTGGATGTTCTAGCTGCAGCAGTCAGAGTTACACTTGGCCCCAAGGGCCACCCGGTTGCCCTCGAAAAGAAGTGGGGCGCGCCTTCCATAGTGGATGACGGCGTTACCATTGCTAAAGAGATTGAACTTCCAGAGCCCTTTGAAAATATGGGGGTACAATTAGTCAAGGAAGCCTCTTCCAAAACCAATGATGCCGCCGGCGACGGCACCACAACCTCAACAATTCTTGCCTGGGCCATCATTAATGAAGGTTTTAAAAATATTGCCGCTGGCGCTGAACCTCTGTCCCTCAAGCATGGCATTGAAAAAGCCACTGCAGCAGCAGTAGAAGAACTCAAACAAGCCTCTACTCCGGTAAATGGCAGAGAACAAATTGTTCAGGTTGCCACCATCACCGCCAAGGACCCCGAAATCGGTGATATGATTGCCACAGTCATGGAGAAAGTCGGCAAAGATGGTGTCATCACTATTGAAGAATCCAAAGGCACAAAATTTGAAACTGAGTACGTGGAGGGTATGCAATTTGACCGCGGTTATGTATCCGCTTACTTTGTCACCGATACCGCCCGCATGGAAGCCAATATTGACGACCCCTACATACTGATTACCGATAAAAAAATCTCTTCCATACAAGAGATTTTACCCTCACTTGAGCGTATTCTTCAGGTTACCAAGAACCTGCTTATCATCGCTGATGATGTGGACGGAGAAGCACTCGCCACGCTGGTCGTTAATAAGCTTAAGGGAACACTCAATGTCATAGCTGTCAAGGCCCCTGGCTTCGGTGATCGTCGCAAAGCAATGCTGGAGGACATCGCTATTCTAACTGGAGGTAAAGTCATCTCCGAAGATGTCGGACGCAAGCTTGATTCCGTCACTGTAGACGACCTTGGCCGAGCCCGCAGGGTGGAAGTCAATAAAGATAAAACCACCGTTATTGAGGGAAAAGGCTCAAGCAATGACATAAAAGATCGCATTAAACAACTTAAAGCTCAGATTGACGATACTGATTCCGATTTTGATCGTGAAAAATTACAAGAACGCATGGCTCGTCTTGCCGGTGGAGTAGCAGTAATTAAAGTCGGCGCAGCCACCGAAACTGAGATGAAAGAAAAGAAGCATCGTGTTGAAGACGCTTTAGCTGCGACTCGCGCCGCAGTGGAAGAAGGAATTCTTCCTGGTGGCGGTATCGGACTGTTAAACTCATTACCAGCCTTAGATAGATTGGGTGTAACTGGTGACGAAGCTACCGGTGTTAATATTATTCGCAAAGCTGTGGAAGAACCAATTCGCTGGATTGCAATCAACGCTGGTCACGATGGTGCTGTAATTGTTGACACTGTAAAGAAGAGCCCCATCGGTTCAGGCTACAACGCCGAAACTAACGTTTTCGGCAATATGGTGGAAATGGGCATTATTGACCCAACCAAAGTGGTACGCAGCGCATTGGTTAATGCTTCCAGTATTGCCAGTATGGTACTTGTCACCGAGTCTTTAATCGCTGATATTCCTGAGAAAGAAAAAGCGCCTCCGGTTGGCGCTGGTGGAATGGGTGGAATGGGAGATATGTACTAAATTAGCTAGCCAAAGGCTTTTTAACGAAAGAGGCATGGACACAGTGTCCATGCCTCTTTCGTTAGTATACGTGCTTATCGGAATAATTGCTTAACATAATCCATTATCTAAGCACCAACTAGTTTTTTCAAAGGAGCTACTTTCTTTTGTGGCCCAACCACCGATAATCTAAAACGCGAAATGTCGACCAATTGTTCAGCCAGTTTTTGGATGTCATCTATAGTAACAGCATCCACCAAGAAGCTAACTTCTTTAACTGTCAGAATACGCCCGGTACGAACTTCCTGACCTCCCAACCAACCTGCCATATGACGGCTGTCCTCTAACCGTAGGACCATTTGCCCTTTAGACATCTCCTTCGCTTTAGTTAATTCCTCGCACGATAGAGGTTCCCAACAAAATCTCTGCAATTGCTTAATAATGGCCTCCAAAGCCAATTCAGCCTTAGCAGTGTCCACCCCCGCATAAACAATAAAAGAGCCTGTGTCCCACAGGTGATCGGAAAAACTCTGAACATTGTAGGCTAAGCCAAGTTTATCACGCACCTCGCTGAACAAACGACAACTCATGCCACACCCCAGAACTACATTCATCATATCAATCGTAAAGCGTTGCGGGTCAAAAATCGAGAGTCCGGGAAAAGCTAAACACAAGTGTGTCTGCTCAATATCGCGTCTTTCAATTGCAACTCTTTTCGCCGTTTTTTCGATATAAGGCTTGGGCGGGGATGTACGCCCCACATTCCTCCACGCGCCAAAACAACGCTCTACTGCCTCCACCGCATCCTTGTGTTCCAAACCGCCGGCTATAGATACTACAGTGGAAGCTGGCTTGTATCTGGCAGCAATATACTTGGCTAAATCATCTCTTGTAATAGCACTAACCGTCTTTTTAGAACCGATGATATCACGCCCGAGAGAGTTCCCCGAATATAAGAGTTCCTCCACTAGATTCCCCACTCTTGAAGATGGTTCATCGTTGCTCATATTTATTTCTTCAATTATAACCTGTCTTTCTTTCTCAATGTCATCCGTACTCAATTTTGAATTAAGAATCATATCGCTTAACACATCTAAAGCTAAGGTAAAGTGTTGGCAAGCCACCTTACACCAAAACATTGTGCTCTCACGATCTGTTCCTCCATTAAGGATGCCCCCCACTCTCTCAACAGCTTCGGAAATATCTCTTGATGTCGGCCGTCGCTCAGTTCCTCTAAAGAGCATGTGCTCAACGAAGTGGGAAATCCCAGCCTGTGAATCAGTTTCGTATCGCGATCCCACAGCTACAAAAATACAAATAGATACTGATTGAGTTTTTGGCATTGTACGAGTAACAACGCGTAGCCCATTGTTTAATACCGTCTTTTGATACAATTTTTTACCCCTTTCGCGCACAATTCTATTGGCACACCTACAAGTTGTCAATACTTCATAGCATTCTTTAGAGTCAACTTAAGCAATCTGCCAACACAGCCAGATTTGTTGACATAATTGTCAAGTTAGGTTTGTTCACTGCCATTTTTAAACTTTCACCGCTTGACAGCAACCCTTCATTACAAGTAATATATTGACTGTTTCGGAGACGGCGGCATATCACGCTATGGCGCTATCTTTGATTGAGCTAGGAGTGTAGCTCAGTTGGTAGAGCAGCGGTCTCCAAAACCGCCGGTCGTGGGTTCGAGTCCTTCCACTCCTGCCAGCGGCCGAGATGGTGGAATGGCAGACACGCTAGCTTGAGGGGCTAGTGAACTTTATCGTTCGTGAGAGTTCAAATCTCTCTCTCGGCACCAGTGGTTCTTTTAAGCGCGGAAGTAGTTCAGTGGTAGAATGTCTCCTTGCCAAGGAGAAGGTCGCGAGTTCGAATCTCGTCTTCCGCTCCATTATTCTCTCCTCATTTCTCCCCGCTCCAACGTGTGCACTTTGACTAATACAGCCATACGGAGTATGCTATGAACACTTCCGTATAGGATATGGCGACGTCGCCAAGTGGCAAGGCCGAGGTCTGCAAAACCTCTATCAGCGGTTCGAATCCGCTCGTCGCCTCCATAAATGTTTTTGGGGATGTTTTCGCAAGCCGGGGTGGCGGAATAGGCAGACGCAGAGGACTTAAAATCCTCCGGAGAAATCCTTGTGGGTTCGACCCCCTCCCCCGGCATTTTTTGAAAGAGGCCCAAGAAAGGTTCTATCTTATTCCTGAGGACTTCCTTTTCGGCGCTTAAATACTCGGCTCCACCACGACTCAGAAGTATCTTTTTCTTCTTTTGGCGGGGCAAGTAACTTCACCTGATTTTCTAAATTTCGAATACGTTCAGCAGCCGCTCCAAGCTGAGCAGCCAAGGCTAGATTCTTTTCTTGTAACTCACGGATAAGCTCAATACTTATGTTCGTGGGAAGCGGTTTATCCAGCGTTTTATTAGTTTCGCTGTTATTACCGTCAAAGGAAACATTGGGGTCCAATTGTGCTGGTAATTCCAAAATGCGATATTCGTCACCAAAGCTTCCTTTTACTAGTTCTGCTTTCAGTTTGCCCGCTTTGATATAGCGACGAATAGTACGCGTGGATACGTTGAGTTTACTTGCTGCCTCGTTGATGTTTAAAGTTTGATTTGTCATAGTGTTGACAGTGTATAGTCATTTCACGCGAGTTGTCAAGGGGGCGAAATATTCTCCGTAAATATCTACCAGTCATCCCTCCTGACTGACATAAGATAATGGGGTTTTCATCTCTAGCCCGAGATGGGGTCT
>JGI24702J35022_10002032_pt1 | contig 12465 bp, 10 predicted proteins | sample TergutTh196P4_FD_35022 | JGI IMG/M metagenome (IMG submission 35022)
TGGATAGTGGATAGTGGATAGTTGTCACAATTTGCGTCATTGCGAGGAGCCGTAGGCGACGCGGCAATCCAGACGGAAATATAACAATCGGCGTAAAAAAGGACTGGATTGCTTCGCAGCGGCTCGCAATGACGGGGACTTTTCCGGTTTATCCGGGGTTAGAGTAGGGGCGATTATTAATCGCCCGCCATGGGTTCAGAAATCAAAATGTCTTTTCCGGTTTATCCGGGGTAGGAGTTTTTAGAATGAATAGAGATTTTAGGCGCACAATAATCGCGGGAAACTGGAAGATGAATCTGCTGGCTTCGGATGTGCAAGGCTATGCGGATGGACTGCTGGCGCTGGTGCCCGGCTTTTCCGAATGGTGCGGCGCCGTTGCGTGCGTGCCGTTCACCTCGCTAACTGCGGCAATCAAGGCGTTTGATAAATCGCCCGTCGGCGTCGGCGCGCAGAACATGAGCCAATATGAGTCCGGCGCTTACACAGGGGAAGTTTCCGGGGCGCAGCTCAAAGACCTGGGCGTGAAATACGTGATTATCGGGCATAGCGAGCGGCGCGGGCTCTATTTTGAAACAAACGACATCGTGAACAAAAAGGTCCATGCTGCCCTGGAAAAATCTCTGCAACCTATCGTTTGTGTCGGCGAGAGCCTGGACGAGAGGGAGATAGGGGTTACGAACGATCTTGTGGCCATGCAAATCAAGATGGCGCTGCATGGCTTGAATGAGGAAAGCATCCGCAAGGTCGTAATAGCATATGAGCCGATATGGGCGATCGGCACGGGCAGGACCGCGACTCCGGAAGACGCGCAGGAAGTGTGCTGTCATATTCGCTCGACGATACAAGCTTTATACGGAGAGAAAGTATCAAGGGGCATGTCCATATTATATGGTGGTTCTATGAATGAAAAGAACGCTTTCGACTTGCTGGCGCAGCCGGACATAGACGGGGGGCTTATAGGCGGCGCCTCGCTCAAGCCGGACACGTTTGCCGCAATAATTAACGCGGCGAACCAATAATTGTTGATTCAGGACCTTGCGTTCGAAAGACGGTTTTTTGCTTCCTTATCGCGCTGGATAGACGTCCTGTCTATACATCGCGCCGCTCCGCATCCTTGCTCCGCTGTCGGAACCAAAATAAACGTCTTCCTCACCGGTCCTGAAGAAAAAACTAACATATGAAAAGAGGAATTCGCTATTAATACAAAAAAGCTTGCTGTTTTAGTGATTATGGATGGATACGGGCTTGCCGCCCCGGCGTCCGGCAATGCCATCTATAATGCCCATACGCCGGTATTGGATGACTTGTTCGCAAAATGCCCGAATACGACCTTGTCCGCATCGGGGCAGGATGTCGGCTTGCCGGACGGGCAAATCGGCAACAGCGAGGTTGGTCACACAAATATTGGGGCAGGCAGGGTCGTTTATCAGGATTTGCCCAAAATATCGCGCGATATTGAGACGGGTGCTTTTTTCCGGAACGATGTTTTGGTTTCTGCTATGAAGGCTTGCAAGGCATCAGGCAGCGCCCTGCATTTCATGGGGCTTGTTTCGCCGGGGGGCGTCCACAGCCACATTGAGCATTTATTCGGCCTTATAGAGCTTGCCAAAAGAAACGGTCTTGAAAAAGTATATATCCACTGCTTTATGGACGGGCGGGACGTCCCGCCGGAGTCGGGAAAGCAATCGATCGAAGAGTGTGTGGCAAAATGCAGGGAAATCGGCGTCGGGAAAATTGCCACTATAACCGGCCGCTTTTATGCCATGGATCGCGACAACCGCTGGGAACGCGTCGAAAAGGCATACAATGCCTTGACCATGGGTCAGGGGGAGTTTGAGCCGGATCCTGTAAATGCGATGCAGAAATCTTACGACCAGGGCGTCTCCGATGAGTTTGTCAAGCCCGTCATCTGCGATCCGGACGGAAGCATAAAACAGGGGGATTGTATCATTTTCTTTAATTTCAGGCCGGACAGGGCGCGCGAAATAACCCGCGCCTTCGTTGAGCCGGAATTTGACGGTTTTGAAAGAAAGAACGGATATTTCCCCGTGTCTTTCATCTGCATGACACAGTATGACGAGAAGATTAAGGGTGTGGAAATCGCGTATCCGCCCCATTTTCCCGAGCATACATTTGGCGAAACCATCAGCAGACTTGGTTTGCACCAGCTAAGGATTGCGGAGACGGAGAAATACGCGCATGTGACGTTCTTCTTTAACGGAGGGATCGAGAAGCCCTTTGAAGGGGAGAAGCGTATATTGATTCCGTCGCCGAAAGAGTTTCCGACATATGACCTCATCCCGGAAATGTCCGCATATAAGGTCGCTGACGCGACTTTCAAAGAGATATTGAGCGGGGATTATGGTGTCGTCATCGCGAATTTTGCAAACTGTGACATGGTTGGGCACACAGGCGATTTTAATGCTGCTGTCAAGGCTGTCGAGACTGTCGACGAATGCTTAGGCAGGATCCGCAACGCTGTCAGACAGATGGGTGGATACTTGATTGTTACCGCCGATCACGGCAACGCCGAGGCAATGATTGATGTAGACGGAATAACGCGCCATACGGCGCATACGACAAACCTTGTGCCCTTTATCATTGAAGGCGCTGACGTACGGCTGCGGCCCGGTAGGCTGGCTGACATAGCGCCGACACTCCTCGGCTTGCTGGGACTGGAAAAACCGGAAGCCATGACGGGGGAATCCTTGATAGTTAGGAGTTAGGAGACGAGGAGTGTGGAGTGTGGAGTGTGGAGTGTGGAGTGTGGAGTTAGGAGTTTTGAATTAACGATTAACGATAAATTTTGGAATATTCGTGATTTTGAAAGGATTGTTATTATGAAAGACTACTTGGAGATTCTTGATGTGACAGGGCGCGAGATACTGGATTCGAGGGGAAACCCGACCGTCGAAGCCGAAGTTTGGCTAGAGGATGGAACCGTGGGAAGGGCTGCTGTGCCTTCCGGGGCATCGACAGGACAGTTTGAAGCTTGCGAGCTTCGGGACGGCGACAAGGACAGATATCTTGGTAAGGGCGTGCTGAAAGCCGTGTCCGCAGTAAACAACGAAATATCCGAAGCGCTGTTCGGGCAAAATGCCATGGACCAGATAGTAATCGACAGGCTGCTTATCGAGCTTGACGGCACTGAGAACAAGTCGAATCTCGGCGCAAACGCCATTTTGAGCGTGTCGCTGGCATGCGCAAAAGCTGCTTCCGAGTCATTGGGGATACCGCTCTACCGGTACATCGGAGGAGCGGCGGCAAATACGCTGCCTGTCCCGATGATGAACGTGCTCAACGGCGGCGCGCATGCGGATAACAGCGTCGACATTCAGGAATTTATGATCATGCCCGTTTCAGCAGGCAGCTTCCGCGAGGCGCTGCGCATGAGCGCAGAGGTTTTCCACACTTTGAAGAAAGTCGTGCCTTCTTCCGGAGTCGGAGATGAGGGGGGATATGCCCCGAATCTTGCAGCCGACGAAGATGCGCTCGGCGCCCTGATGAAGGCGATTGAACAAGCGGGCTATAAGCCCGGCGACGATTTCAGGATCGCGATGGACCCCGCTGTCTCAGACTGGTTCGACGAGAAAGACGGATGCTATCATCTGCCAAAAAGAAAAACCGTGATGACACCGCAGGATATGGTCGATATGTGGGTCGGTTTCGTAGGCAAATACCCCATCATCTCAATTGAGGATGGAATGGCGGAAGAAGACTGGGAGGGCTGGAAGCTGATGACCGCCGCCCTCGGGGACAAAGTGCAATTGGTGGGCGACGATTTGTTCGTGACAAACACGACAAGGCTCAAAAAAGGAATCGACCTTGGCGTCACCAACTCGATTCTTATCAAGGTCAACCAGATCGGAACGCTGACGGAGACTCTGGAAGCGATTCAAATGGCGCATAGGGCGCATTACACGGCAGTTGTTTCGCACCGTTCGGGAGAGACCGAAGACACGACGATTGCCGACATTTCGGTGGCTGTCAATGCCGGGCAAATCAAGACGGGTGCGCCGTCGAGGACGGACAGGGTCGCCAAATACAACCAGCTTCTCAGAATCGAAGAGGATCTTGGTTCGGCAGCCCGGTATCCGGGCATGGCTGCGTTTTTCAGCGTTTGACGCACTCTGAGGAGTGCACAGTTTTACGATAATAATTCAGTTTTGGACTGCGTTGGATTACTCCGGGGTGACATTTCCGGAGTAATTCATTTTCCTCTTGTAGCGCATGTCTGTGCCTAAGAGGATAAAAATCAGCGCGGCAGAACCGACCAAAATAGATGAAAGCCAGTACACCCAACTGAAATCAATGAAATCCGCAATAAAACCCATAAGCGGAGTTCCTACCGAAATGCCTATGTCGATAGCCACATAATATGCCGCGGCTACTGCGCCGCGACGTTTCGGGGAACACCGTTTGAACATTATTGAATTAAGAGACGGAGTGACGGCACCCGTTGCGATTCCATATGGCAGCGCAATGCAGATCAGAATTGGCAGCGAAGGGGCGAACGGTATCGCTGCAAGGCAAACAGCAGTTAAGATCATACCCGGAATGATAACAATATCCCCCCCGCGCCTGTCAACAATTCGCCCGAATATTATCCTTGAAGCCATCACGCCGGCGGCATTTATGAAGAAATAAATGCCAAGAAATTCGACCCGGAATCCGCGGGTCTTTGCGAATAGCGTCAGATATGACATGACACCAGCCAAACCAAGGTATATCAACGTGGTTATTAAAAAAATGCTGACGATTTGCCGCTCCAAACCAAAAAATGTCTTAATTCTTTCATTATCCGCATGATCAACAACTGATGGTTCGCGCTTCGCTGATTTATACGCCACGGATTCAGATGTTGCCGGTTTCTCCAGCTTTTTGTTGCGTTCGTATCTAATCAAGCATCCGCAAATTAAGCTGAATCCGCACAGCACAGCTGCGACTGAATACAGAGTCCTGAAGCTGTTCAGGCCGCCGCTGCCGATGATCGTAAGAGCTATAAACGGACCTAGGGCCTGCGCAATTGTTATACACAGCCCAAAGATGCCAACTCCTTGTGCAAGTTTTTCTTTCGGGACAATATCCGGAACGGCGGCTCCCGCGCATGTTTGATTCATTCCCATGCCGGTTCCGTTGACCGCATTGATCAAAAGCATCAGCACAATTGCAGTTGTCAAGCGGGACGAAGCAAGACCGATCGTAAGGCTGTACAAAACGCATGATACCGTACACATTGCCGCGCCTAATCTGACGAACTTCACCCGGCCGTGTCTGTCGGAAAGCGATCCGAACAAGGGACGGCTGACCAGCGCTGTCAGCGAATACGTCAGTATCAAAAACCCGGCAAAGCGAGCAGTGCCCGTCAACGTATCGGCAAACAGCGAATTCGTCGAAAAAAAGAAATAACTCACAAAGTTGTTGCCAAGTACGGAGAAAACTATAAAAATGTAATCCATGTTCAGTAGGCTGTAGTTATGTTCTTCCAAAAAACGGCCTCCAATATCCGTCCGAGCCGGAATAGTGATTTATGGATTAAGTCTAACAGGTATTTTATCCAACGACAAGTTTTTTCTATTTACTTAGTGTATTTACTGTTGAAACATTGTCCAATGTGCTTTATATTAGTCAGGTAGGTTTGAATGGAGAGGGCGGTCTTTTGGGGGACAAACTGAGGTTTCGTTTCAGTAAAACGGGCAGAATCAAATATATCTCGCACCTTGATTTGATGGCGACAATGCGGCGCGCGTTTTTGCGCGCGGGTCTGAGGCTGAAGTATTCGGAAGGGTTTAATCCTCATCCGTATATGTCGGCGGCGATGCCGCTTTCGGTTGGCCACGAGAGTGTTTGCGAGTTGATGGACGTCGGTATCGCAGAGGGGTTACAACCGGATGGGCTGCCCGCAATCATTAATGCCGAGTTGCCTGCGGGGGTAGAGATACTGGAAGCCTACATTCCGGCGCGAAAACTCAGCGAAATCAAGTGGGTTGAAATCATGGGCTTGCTCTATTATGACAAAGGAATGCCGCAGGATGCTGCCGGGAGCTTGTCGGAACGATTCGCGGAGAAAAGCATTGTCATATCAAAAAAGACCAAGTCCGGTAGTGCTGAGCTGGATATAGCCCCGTCTATCCGTGATATAAAGTTTTATTTTTCGCCGGATTTGCGTGGTGGAGGCGAAGACGCCGGGGACACAGAATATGATATAATACGATTAGAAGCGAAAATATCGGCGAACAACCCGACGATAAACCCCGATAACCTGATAAGCGCGCTTGAAGGCGAATATGGCGAATTGGCGCCGGCATATGCAGGATTCAAAAGGATAGAGATATATGACAGGGAAATGAAAGTTTTCAGATAGTGGATAGTGGATAGTGGATAGTTATTGGACGTGGGAGACGAGAGACGTTGCAATAATTATAAATATCGGATTGTGAATTGTGAATTGCTGAAAGGATGGAAAGATTATGTCAATTAACCCGATGGTAAGAAGGATAGGCATACTGACTTCGGGCGGTGACGCTCCGGGGATGAACGCTGCGATACGCGGCGCTGTACGCACGGCCCAGTGCATAGGAGTTGAATGCGTCGGCATACGCCGTGGATATGCGGGGTTGATAAACGGCGATTTTTTGCAGCTGGGTGAAAGAGACGTCAAGGGCATCACCAAACAGGGCGGCACAATGCTCTATACGGCGCGTTCAGTGGAATTCACGACGGAAGAGGGAATGAAGCGAGCTGTTGATACCTGCAATCACATGGGCATTGAGGGGCTGATTGTCATAGGCGGCGACGGGACGTTCAGGGGGGCTCGCGATTTGGCGGATCGCGGAATCAAGGTAATAGGGATTCCCTGCACGATCGACAACGACATCGGCTGTTCTTCATACACTATCGGTTTCGACACCGCGTGCAACACGGCAATCGAGGCGGTGGACAGGCTATCCGACACGATGCAGTCGCACGAGCGCTGCTCTGTTGTTGAGGTCATGGGTCACAGGACAGGTTATCTCGCTCTCAATGTCGGGATCGCCACGGGCGCGACGATTACACTGATTCCGGAGATAGAGTATGATTTCGACATCGACGTGGTGGGGCGGATCCGCACGGCCCGGCTCGCCGGGCGCACGAATTTTACTGTAATTGTCGCTGAGGGCATGGAGCCGGTGCATTCTATAGCTGAAAAAATAATAAATGCCACCGGAATCGAAACACGCGTCACGGCGCTTGGGCATGTGCAGCGCGGCGGGACTCCTCTTATGCGCGACCGCGTTTGCGCGACAAGCATGGGGCATAAGGCGGTTTTGCTCCTGGCGCAGGGGAAGGGCAACAGGATTGTCACAGTGGACTCAAACGATATCACGGATATCGACATCAACGAGGCGCTTTGTATGACTAAAGAATTTGACTTTGGTTTGTACAAAATGTTCACGGCATTGACGTTTTTGGACAAAAACATAATAGATTAGGGCATGGATGAGATTATTAAGGCGATATCAAGCGATGGTTACGTCGCCATTTCAGTTGTCAGCTCAAGAGGGCTGACAGAGCGTGCGCGCAAAATTCACAAAACATCGCCGGTCGTCACAGCGGCCTTGGGAAGGACTCTGTCGGCGGCTTCAATAATCGGCAGCGACCTGAAGAAAGATGGCGCGTCACTCACGGTGCGCATCAATGGCGGGGGACCTGCAGGCAGCATCATTGTTGTTTCGGATGATAAGGGTTATGTACGCGGCTATGTTCAAAACCCTGCTGCGGATTTGCCGAAAAATCGTGCCGGGAAACTGGACGTTGGCGGGGTAGTCGGAAAAAAGGGAATGCTGTCAATAGTCAAGGATTTTGGCGTGGGCGAGCCGTACAGGGGCTCGGTTGAGCTGGTTAGCGGCGAGATAGCGGAGGATTTTGCGGCATACTTTGCGGTCAGCGAACAAATCCCTACTGCTTGCGCGTTTGGAGTGCTTGTCGACAGGGATTCTTCCGTACTCTCGGCAGGCGGGTATATTGTCCGGTTGATGCCCGGAGCGCCTGATGCAACTGCTGAGGCTGTGGAGAAAAACGTAGCAGCAGCCGGTTTTGTGACAGATGTTTTGAAAGATGGGAATACTGACAGGCTGTTGGAGTCAGTTTTGTCTGGGTTTTCGCCGAGGATATTGGAACGGCGCGTAATAGCCTATGAGTGCCCGTGCAGCAGGGAGCGTGTTTTATCGGCAATATCGAGCCTGGATAAGCGCGAGCTCGCTGATATGGAGAGGGAAGGGAAGCCAATCGAGGTGACTTGCCAGTTCTGCGACGAGGTATACACATTTGGTTTTGAGGAGATATGATTGCTAATGGTCACCCCCTTGCGCTCGAAATACATAACAAGAAAGGATAATGGTTGATATGCTGCATAAGATTGGAATTGAGGAACACTTCGCGATACCGGAAACGATGGCGAAACCAAAGTCGACTTTTATTGCCGGCGACGCGGGGAATCCGGTGAATGACCGGCTGCTCGACATGATGGATCTCAGGCTCAAAGAAATGGATGAAAATGGCGTAGATATCACGATATTGTCCCTGAATTCCCCGGGAATTCAGCGCATATGCGACCCAAAGGACGCCGTCGCCACCGCGCGGCTTGCAAACGACCATTTGGCGGAGACCATTGAAAAGAAGAAAAACCGTTTCAGGGGGTTTGCCGCGCTTCCTATGCAGGACCCGGATGCGGCGATAATTGAGATGAAGCGAGCGGTTTTTGAGCTTGGTTTGGTCGGTGTGCTGGTCAACGGTTTCTCCCAGATCGACTCTCTCGAAAATGACGTTTACCTGGATGACCCCCGGTATAAGCCGTTCTGGGCAGAGCTTGAGAAGAATGACGTGCCGTTCTATATGCACCCGCGCGACCCGATGCCCAAAAACGCTATGCTGATGGAAAATCATCCCTGGTTGGGGGGCGCTGCGTGGGCTTTCACAGTCGAGATTGCGACGCATGTGATGCGGCTGATGACTGGCGGCTTGTTTGACGACTATCCCGGACTGAAGATGCTGCTGGGGCACCTGGGAGAAGGTTTGCCTTTCCTTGTCTGGCGAAGTGATAACATGCTCTTCAAGAGCAGGCGGGTGAAGGTGCCCGCAAAACGTAAGCTGGCTGATTATTTGAATGAAAATGTATGGGTTACTACAAGCGGGCAGTTCCACTACCCGCCGCTGCTTTGCACAATGCTGCAGATGGGCGCCGACCGCATTTTATTCTCGACGGACTATCCGTTTGAAGAGGTCAGCGACGCGAGCAATTGGTTTGATGCCTGTCAGATAAGCGAGTCTGACAGGTACAAAATCGGAAGGCAGAATGCGATCGATCTCTTCAAACTGGAGCTGTAAACAGTTTTTTGGTTCACGGTTTGTCGGAAAAAGGAGTATTATGCCTCTCCGTTCGGTCAGTTCCGGCTTTTTCACCGGAATTTCCTCACTGCGATGCACAACACGCCTTTTTCCTTGTACATATTACGGAGGCTATTATGCAGAAATTGCTCAGGCTTAATACAAGGACGGGCGTCTTGAGCGTAGAACCTATGCCGGAAAAGTATAGAATCTACGGCAAGAGGGGCTTGGTCAGCAGATTTCTGATGGACGAGGTTCCCCCTCAGTGCGACCCTCTGGGGGCGGAAAACAAGCTGATTATCTGTACGGGCCTTTTCGCCGGCACCACGTTTCCGGAAGCGGGGCGCATATCGGTAGGCGGCAAGAGCCCTTTGACCGGAACTATCAAGGAATCAAGCGTGGGCGGGATGGTCGGCCCGCGTTTGGCTGAGCATGAGATAAAAATGATTTCCATGGAGGACAAGCCTGATGAGAGCGCCGGATGGAAGATTATTCATATCGACGGCGAAGGGAATCTGTCGCTAATTGATGCGGGGGATTACCTCGGGTTGGGGACATATGAGTTCAGCGAAAAAATGCTTGAGTCATTTTCCAAGGACGTTGGCGTAATGGTGATCGGACCTGCGGGCGAGATGCTCTATCGCTCGGCAGCGATCATGGCATCCGAGTTCCGGACCGGCCACACGTGCCGCGCCGCAGGACGCGGAGGGTTGGGCGCCCTTATGGGAAGCAAGAAAATCAAGGGCATCGTCATTGAGAAGGCAGTTAGCAAGCCTGATTTTGTGTATGCGGACAAGGAGAAGTTCGAGGCGGCTAGAAAAAGATATATCGAAGCGGCAAAGACAAGCCCGCCATGCCTGAAATTCCGCGACGTCGGTTCCACAAACATGATGGACGTGACCGGGCCGCTGGGGTTTATTCCATATAAGAATTTCAGCGGCCTTCCGCTGCCTGAAGAGCACAGGGGCAAATTCACCTCAAATGACTGGAAGGCGGCGGTAGTTGCCCACGGCGGAAAAACCGGGGTGATATGCCATCCGGGCTGTGTGATATTGTGTTCCAATACAGTCAATGGGGAGGACGGAGAATTCATAACGGCAGGGCTAGAGTATGAGGCTGTGGCGATGCTGGGGCCGAATCTTGGGATTTTTGACTATTACAGAACCGCAAAATATGATTTCGAATGCGATGACATAGGGTTGGATTGCATCGAGACAGGGTGCACAATGGGCGTGTGCATGGAAGCCGGTAAAATCGAGTGGGGTGACGCCGACGGGGTTGATGGGCTGTTTGGCGAGATGCGTTTGGGTACTGAATTCGGAAAGCTTTTGGGCGCAGGGACCGAGACCGTCGGGAAAGCGCTGGGCGTGACAAGGATTCCCGTGGTGAAGGGTCAAGGGCTTGCAGCCTACGATCCCCGCGGATTAAAAGGATACGGCATCACATATTCAGTTTCCACACAGGGGGCGGACCATACATTTGGCGCACTGGCAAACCCTGCCGCCACCGACGACGAGATACCCGATTTGATATTTAGCAACATGGTCGATACAGCGATCCGCAATGATTTCATATGTTCATTCGGCTCCCCGCCTTTCAGAGAGGACCCGACAATCATGGAGGGGCTATATGCCGGTCTGCTCGGCGGAGAGTGGACTGTTGAGAAACTGCGGGAGATCGCGGTTGAGACGATTAAAATCGAGAGGATGTTCAACGAGGGCGCCGGGTTTACGGATGCTGACGACCGACTGCCGGAGTTTATGAGGCGACCCGAACTCCAGTTAGATGGCGCGCTTCCTGCATTCCCATATTCGGACGAGCTGGTATGTGAAAAAATCAATACCATCTATCAATACGGGCAGAACGAACAATCCCTAATCCCTTGCAGTCCGCAGACTGCACTAGAAAGGATCGAAGTTCCGTGAAAATCAAGGCAGCTGTTGTTTACAGACCCAACGACCCCTATGTGATTGAAGAGATGGACCTTGACGGGCCGAAAGCCGGTGAGGTGCTCGTAAAAGTCACAGCATGCGGGTACTGCAACTCCGACCACTCGGTGGCTCTCGGGCAATTCAAGGCTGAGTACCCTATTGTGCTGGGGCATGAGGGCAGCGGCATCGTCGCGGAAGTTGGCGAAGGGGTCAAAGCTTTCAAACCCGGAGACCATGTCTGCATGTCTTACAGCTACTGCGGCGAGTGTTATGCCTGCACAACAGGGCGCCCCTATCAATGCGAAGCGAATTGGCGGTTGAATTTCGGTGGCAGGGCATATGATGGCACGTCCCGTTTGAGAAAAAATGGCGTGGAGCTGGCAAGCTTTTTTAACCAGTCAGCTTTCGCGACATATTCGGTCACACATCAAAACAACCTTGTGCATGTGCCGGAGGAAATCGATCTGCGTTATGTTGGCCCCCTGGGCTGCGGTGTGCAGACAGGCGCAGGCGCGATACTGAATGTCTTGAAACCCGAAGCCGGGTCGTCTATCGTAGTAGCCGGCCTCGGCGGTGTTGGCATGAGCGGTCTAATGGCCGCAAAAGCCTGCGGATGCACGACGATAATTGGCGTGGATGTGATAGAGTCCAGGTTGGCGCTGGCGCTGGAGCTTGGCGCAACCCATGTCATCAATGCAAATGAAGCGGATGTGCCCGATGTGGTGAGGGAAATCACTAATGGTGTTTTTGCAAATTATGCCTTCGACGCGTCAGGCAGAAAAGAGACCAAACCAATAACGGTTCGCTGTACACATTACTTCGCTTCGCTTGCTTTTATCGGACCCGCCGGTACGCTTGGCGTTCTCGAAGCCCGTAATATCACAGGTGTCATCCAGGGTCGGAGCATCCCAAAGATTTTTATACCAAAGCTGATTCAACTTCATCTGCAAGGGTTTTTCCCATTTGACAAGTTGATCCGCTTCTACGATTTTGAGGATATCAATAAAGCCGAAGACGATGCGGCTTCCGGCAAAACAGTCAAACCGGTACTGGTGATGTAGATATTCAGTGCCTTCCGAGCGCAAGGCACTGAATCCCTACTATGGCATACGCCATAACCTCTATAAATGTAACTGCTTCCGCTGCGTTGCGGTGGAAACTTGTTTGA
>JGI24702J35022_10002033_pt1 | contig 12465 bp, 10 predicted proteins | sample TergutTh196P4_FD_35022 | JGI IMG/M metagenome (IMG submission 35022)
TCGGAGCTTGCCTATAACTTCCAACTACACACTGCCGTCGTGAGACGGCGCGCCTGTTTTGGCGGCGGGAAAGCTCAATACGATTTTCGTTCCTTTTCCTTCTTCGCTCTCAACGTGAATGCTTCCTCCATGCGCCTCCATGATCTTTTTTGAATGAAACAGGCCTATTCCCAATCCAGAGCTTTTCGTAGTGCGAAACGGCACGAACAATTCTTTCTCAAGAAATTCACTGCTCATACCCGCGCCGTTATCCTCGACAACAACGTTGATATTGTCCTCGCAATTCAGTGTCCGGACGATAATCACGCCATCATCGGCAATCGCTTCGCGGGAGTTAAGCAGAAGATTTTGCAGAACTCGCGCAACTTCATCGTCGTCCACAAATGTCTGCGGGAGTTCGGCGAGATCAAGTTTTAAATGTTCGCCAAGACTCGCATCCAGCGCGGCGACAACAGAATGTACGATTTGATTCAAATCACACATTTTTTTGTCGGCAGCCAACGTTCCTGAAAATGTTCGCAGGTTATTGCATATCCGCTTCATTTTTTCCGCGGTTTCATACACGGACTGAAAAGCGTCTTTTTGAAATTCAGGATTGTGCTGATGTTTTGGCGCGTTTTGCGCTATATAGGAAAGAGTCGAAGCGAAATTTTTCAGATCGTGCAGCACAAATGTGGAAAAAGAACGGAAAGCCTCGTCTTCACGGGCTGAAATAAACGCCGCGAGGAGATCGGATTTATGAAATTCTCCTGCTATGTGCCCGGCCAGAACATGCAAAAACTCGCGGCCTTCATTGCCGTATTTCCGTCCGCTGGTGTCCTTTCCCACCGTAATCAGCCCTATAATCCGGTTGCTTGACAACAGCGGCACAAGGAGTGCAGCTCTCGCGTTTTTCATAAATTCCATAATTTCGGCAGTATTTTCCTTGCGTTCCAAATCTTTTAACGACAGCGGTTCCACCTCTTCCATCAGTTGTTCAACAACATTGAAGGTTTCCTGCCCAGGATTCGCTTCAATATCGCCCATAAGGCTCAACAACTGCAGACGGTTGGGATTCCAGCGCCGTACCCACACGCTGATGTCGGACGCCCCCATGGATTTATGGATGATCTCCGTCAACGCGCGAGCCGCCGCTTCCTGTGAATCTATGGAACGAATATGCCTCGCGGCTTCAATCCATGTCTGGCGATAATCATATTTGCCGGCAAATATATTGAGCCTTATCCACGCTCGAGCTTTATTGCGCAGCCCGGTTGTCATCATGATTGCTGCCAGGCCGATTATCGCGATGATAAAAACCAGCGCTTCAACCGGAAATTCGACATTGTATAGCCTGCTGCCGATCATGCTGGCGACAACGCCTGAAATTACTAGATATGTTCCGACTCCCAAAAGCGTAATAAAACTGTATACGGCGCTTTGCGAAACAACGGCCTGCGTTTTTCCAGAGCTTCGCTTCCAGGAAAAAGCGATCAAAATACACGCTATCAGAAACAGAATATGCAGGATATGGATATCGCCCGCGTGGAGCCGCTCACTGTATAACATTTGCCGGGAGCTTATATAAATGATCGCGGTGTAAACGGCGCCGATGCCAAGAAAGAGAAATTTCAGCTCCCAGCGGGACGATTCGGAAGAATTGCGCAGCAACTGTTCGATATTGGCTATCACAACCACTGAGATAAAAAGCAGAAATATCGCGGAAACATACCCTGCCCGGCCGAGTACGACATAACTGTCCGCGTATGAATATATTTTCTGCGAATATGTTTCATATGAATACATATCCCACGAATATAATTCCGGTGAATATATTTCAGGCGAGTATGTTTCAGGCGAAAGTGTATCGTGTAAAACCGGCACGGTAAAAAAAAGAAAAACGACCAGCAGTACGGCTGCTATGCCGGATAAAACAGTGTAATTTCTCCCTGTCTTCCGCTGCAGCGCGCAACATGTGGAGTACCCCCCGCTGGCCGCAAGAATAATCAGGGCAAATGAAACCAGCAACAATATGCCGGGAGGCTGATCACTCAACACAGCGCCGAAAGCCTGAACTCCGGCTGAAAGACATATTGGAATAAGAAGCGGGAGTATGCGGCGCGATACAGCGCCGAAACGCGGCATGACGGCTATGAGGATTGCCAGCGCCGCGCCGCAAATACAGGCGATTCCTTCAATATAGCGAATATATTGCATTAATCAACGCTTCCCTGAAAGCTGCTCATCGTAGACGCTCCGCGTATTTGGGTCCTTCAAAATAAAGTAAGCCTCGTTAACGGCGGCAAATGCTTTTTGCGCCTTCAGTCTTATTTCTTCGGTAAAATTCCTTGACTGGAAGCGATCCGGATGGAGTTGCCTTGCCATGCCATGATAGGCTTCCTGTATTACATCCGCGGAAACATCGCGTGAAACCGAAAGCGCCTCGTAATGATCGGCGTTTTCAATCCGCCGCAATGCTTTTTCGAGTATAAGAACCATCGCGTCAGGGTCGGAAGCATTCTGAAGAATTTCGTCCGGGGACTGGAAGCGAATAAGGCCGATGGCGGTCAGAGACAGTATCGCGTCTTCCGGATTTCCGAAACGCGCCGCCGCCAGTTCAATAAGGCTTATAGTTGTCAGCGGTTTTCGCAGATTTACGAGTATGGCTGTCTCGCCGTCATTAAATGGAATTTCTCCCGCGACGGCAGAAAGCGTACCAACAGCTTCGAAGCGCCCGTCGATAAAATCGGCCGGCGCGGCATAAAGACGTTTGGCAACCGCGTAACGGGCGGAAAGTATAATAGCTTCCGGCAGCGGCAGTCCGGCTTTCATCTTGCGGGGAATGAGATTTTCACCGGCGTAAAAATTCATGTCGCAGTCGGCCGCCCGGCGCCAGAGCGAGGCAAGTATGATTATCGCCTGTTCGGCGACGCCGCTTGCGACGTCCTGCGCTCTTACGCCGGGAGTTTCAAGCAACGCTTCTTCGCTGGTTTTTCCTTTTTTCATGGCTGCGGTAACATCCCGCAGTTTCATAACGGGAAGGAGCTTTTTTCCGACCATGATTTTTGCCAGATGCTCTTCCGGCAGACTGCTCTCGGCAAAAGCGAGGCGGCCTTCATCAAAGATAAGCTGCTTTTTCTCCATTTTGTTTTCAATGCGTAAAATTCCACTGCGTCGCGTTTTATGAAGATTCAGCAAAATGGCGGTCAATTTTCCGTTGCTCATAACATACTACAATAGGATGTCAGTAAATTGGTTTGTGGAGGCTGTCTGCTTTTTTTACATTGCCGATATGTGTTACGACTTCGTATCCGGCAGATGCGACCCGGCGCGCAAGGCACATGGCGCACTCTGCCGCTTCTTCTCCTGTACATATTTTATTGTCATAGAGTTCATACTGTTTTCTGACTCCAACAGGGGAAAGATTGGGCATTACCACATTAGCTCCAGCCATCAAACCCAGTTCACGCCCCGTTTTGTCAATTGTTCCAAGCGCGGTTGTCGCCGGTATCAATGCGTAAGGAAACATAAGCCGTAAAATGGCTATCAGCCTGAGGCATAAATGCAGAGCGCCGCTTTGAAAGTCACAAAATGGCGTGTTTTGATGTGAAATGAAAGGACCTATTCCTATCATGTCAGGCTGCAATGTTTGCAAAAACCGCAAATCCTCAATTAATAATTCGGCGCTTTGATACGGAGAGCCGACCATAAAGCCCGATCCGACCTGATAGCCGATTTCCTTGAGATTCCACAAGCAGTTCTTGCGGTTTTCAAGGCTCATGTCATCAGGGTGTAAGGCGCGGTAATGTTCCGCGTTTGCGGTTTCATGCCGGAGCAGGTAACGGTTGGCGCCCGATTCAAACCAGGCTTTGTAACTGTCGTATGGCCTTTCCCCGAATGACAGCGTGACCGCGCAATCAGGGTACGATATCTTTATTTCAGAGATAATTTCACAAATCAGCTCATCGGAAAAAGCGGCATCTTCTCCGCCCTGCAATACGAATGTTCTAAAGCCAAGCCTATATCCCTCCTTACAGCAGGATAAGATTTCGTCTTTGCCAAGCCGGTAACGTTCAACATTTTTATTGTCTCTGCGAATGCCGCAATAATAGCAATTGTTTTTACAATAATTTGTGAATTCAATCAGCCCGCGAATGTATACGTCCGTTCCGTAATAATTCCTGCGGACATTATCGGCTTTATCAAAAAGCTCCCGCTCGCATTCATCGCTTTCTATTAAAACTTTTAATTCGCCGTCGGACAAATCCCTGTTTTTATATAATTTTTCTACAAACATAGGCAAGCCGCCTTACGGCGGCAGTGGCTAGTGATTAGTGGATAGTGGCTAGGATATGGCCGCCGTGAACCATATATGAGGTAACTTCCCAAATAAAGTTAAAGAAGAGCGACTTTTCAATTCAAACTAGTCACTAGGCGCTAGTCACTAACCACTGAAGTTATTGGCAAGCTCTAAAAACCCCTTTTTTTGCCGAGAGCGCGGGCGGCTCGCTCGCGCTCTCAGGAGTTTTTAGAACTTGCCTGATATATACTGCTTTAAAACATCTCTTTGCTCAATTTTTCGATTTCTTCAGATAGCGCTTCGTACACGCCCGAATATGAACTTTCAGGACCGCCCATCGTGCAGCAGGGGATGTAGTACAGCTTGCCGTTGGTAGTTACCGCTCGGCGCGCTTCCCTGGCGATGACCTCTCGCGACCAGTCGGCGCGGTCGATGACGCCGTTGTCGATGTCTCCCATGAACGAAATTTTTCCGCCGTATTTCTTAACGAGTTCCGGCGTGTTGTTGGTTGTAACAGGGCCTTGCCAAATATCGACGCCTATTTCGATCATGGCGGGAACCAGGTTCGCGCTGTATGCGTCGTTATGGTGAACTATCAATTCCACGCCGCGAGATTTGTAGAAGCCATAGAGCTTTTTGTACGCCGGAACCAGAAATTCATCGAACATGGCGGGCGAAATGAAAGAGGATCTATGACTGCCCCAATCGTCATGCTGGAAAAGAACGTCGGGATGGAAATTCTCGCAAAGCAGAGAAGCATAATCAATCTGCCAGGCGGTGATAAAATCAATGAGTTCCTTCATCGCATCGGGTTCCTCATAGAAATTCGCCAAACAGTCGTCCATCCCCATCAGGTAGTGTAGTTGTTCAAAAATGCCGGGCGCGTTAAAAAGCGTGGCAAACACTTCCGTACGATCAATCGACTCAATACCGGGCTTGAATTCATCCCAGGCTTTCTGCGGATAATCAAGCGCCGGCGCTTTTACGATTTTTTTCCATTCCGTGACGTCTTTCAGTACCTTATGTTCATCGTCATGCACCGGAAAAGGGCCGGGTACATTTGCAGGCCAGCTTATGGTGACGCCCCAGGCATTTTTGATTGTTGCGCCGGGTATAAGCGGATCGCCGTCCGCGGTAAATGGGTTGCCCATAATCATACCGTATTTGGTCGGTTGACACATGAACGCTTCGTATTGATTTACAAATCGATCCGGCTTTCCTCCCCGGATAGTTTCAAGCAGATTCTGTCGCTTTGTCAGCATAGTCCAACTCCTTTACATAACGCAGACGCGGTTTGCGAACCGCGCCTGCGTTACTGATTGCGTCGCCGCAAGAATATTATACGAGCGCTTTCGCGGCGATGGCTGCGGAAGCGGCATCTGGAGCGTAGGAATCGGCATTGATTTGAGTTGCGAAATCCTGCGTAATTGGAGCGCCGCCTACAAGAATCTTGAAGCGCTGGCGATCCTTCGATGCGTTCAACGCATCCACGGTGTCTTTCATCGCGGGCATCGTTGTTGTAAGAAGCGCGGAAACGGCCATGATTTTCACTTCGGGATCACTCTCAACCGCTTCAACAAACTTGATTACAGGAACATCTACGCCGAGATCCTTTACTTCAAATCCAGCGCTTTCAATCATCATGGCGACAAGATTCTTGCCGATGTCATGCAGATCGCCGACGACGGTTCCGATAACAACCTTTCCGAGCGAAGCGTTGCCGGCCTCGGCTAGTTTCGGCTTCAGCACGTCTACGCCGAGTTTCATCGCTTTCGCGGCTACAAGCATTTCAGGGACGAAGATGTCGCCCCGACCGAACTTCGCGCCGACAACATCCATCGCCGCAATCATACCGACATTCAATATTTCCTTGGCGTCAATGCCTTCGGCAAGCGCTTCATTGACAAGTCCGGCAACTAATTTTGTTTTCCCATTTTCAACTGCAACAGCAATTTCTTGAATTTTAGACATATTCAAACTTCTCCCCGTCATTTCCTGATGTTCGAGCTAAACCTGAACCTCAGCGGTTTTGCCGGCTCGTTCAAAACCGGTAAACCCGCGTTTTCACGCATCAACCGCCATCAGAGCATTTTTAATTAGAGCCTATCGCGCCATTTATCCGGCAAAAGTATATTACGCACCCAGGGGGTACAAGATATCGTCTCAACGATGCCTCAAAATATACGCATGCCGCCAAAATATGGCACAATCGGTTGCATTTTATATATTTCGTCTTTTTGAGTCAAGCGATTCGCGTGAATCTGGCTATATTATACTCCCGACGGGCAAACAGTACTTAATGGGTTAAAACGAAGTTTGCCAGAAATTGGGAAGTTTTGAACTTCCCAATCAGAAAAATTTGCGAGACGTGAATTACGATCATATGCCCGTAGTTTGCGGCTCAAATACCGCCGCAGTCACAAAGAATTTCTCATCGGACTCAGGCTTTAAAAATTTTATTCATTTTTTGTTATTGACAAGCCTGAATTATAAAGTTAAAAAATATGTTTATTTTGCAAACCTGAAGAGGCGACAGTAGAACCGTGGATCGAGCGGCGGCGGCGATCCACTGTCTGATTCCTGAAAACGCGAGTTTGGATGTTCGCGTTCCCGGTAATTGCCGGATTGCTTCTTTGATTATTAGTTTTGCCAAAAGGAGTTGGTAATCATGGACTTTCGAGAAAGCGCATGGAAACTGAAAATACTCGTATTATAGCGGTTAATAACGAAAACCGTATGCAGGATATGGTTGGGAAAACATTGGAAACAGCCGATCAGAAAATCAATGATGCTCCGGGCGGCGTGGAAGTACTCAAAATGTCTCGACAACGCACTGAAGAAAAATATCATTTCCCCGGGCTTGTGGGTTCGAGCGCTTCAATGCGGGCCATATACAAACGCATAAGCATAGTAGCGAATAAAACCAGTACCGTTCTTATTGAAGGCGAAACAGGAACAGGGAAAGAGTTGATTGCAAGGGCAATTCATTTCAATAGTCAGCGCAAGGATCATCCTCTGGTTTCCGTAAACTGCGGCGCCATTCCATCAAATCTGCTTGAGGACGAACTTTTCGGACATGTCAAAGGCGCCTTCACCGGCGCGCATCAACTGCGAATAGGACGGTTTGAGCAGGCTCACCGAGGTACGCTCTTTCTGGACGAAGTTTCCAGTATGCCAATGGACTTGCAGGTGAAACTGTTGCGCGTCCTTCAGGAGCGCGAATTCCAACGCGTCGGCAGCGCGGCGAATGTCAGGGTGGATGTACGCATTGTGGCGGCTACAAACGGCAACCTGCTGGCTGCCGTGGAAAAAGGTGAATTTCGCAACGACCTTTATTACCGACTGAATGTGATCCCGATAAATATTCCTCCGCTCCGTGAACGCCGCGACGACATTCCGCTTCTAACCAGACATTTCATAAGTAAATTCTGCGCGGAACAAAATGTTCCGCTAAAAACGATTTCAGACGAAGCGCTTCAATGTCTTGCCTGCTATGACTGGCCAGGAAATGTTCGGCAGCTTGAAAATACCCTGGAGATGGCGGTAACGCTGTCGGACTACCGTGAATTGCTGGATATGGAAGATTTCCCGGTGATCAGCAAGTCGGCAAAACCAGCCGTTCCGGTTTCTGAGATCGAATTTCCAAATGACGGCGTAAATTTCAACACCATTGTTTCGGACCTCGAAAAACGGCTTATTTTACAGAGCCTGGAAGTCGCCCGCGGCAACAAGAAAAAAGCGGCTAATCTCCTGAGGCTCAAACGCNCTACTTTCGTGGAAAAACTCCGCAGAATGGGAGTCGACGACGGAGACGGTTCCGATTCAATGATGGACGAAGAATTTTTGTAGGCAAGCCGCCGCGCGGCGGCGTAGGGGCGCGATTTATCGCGCCCTCGGTGGTCGCCGTGAACCATATTTGATGTAACTTCCCAAGGGGTTTTCGGAGGCTGTCTATGGTTTGCGGTTGCCAATATTAATAAAACCGAGGATCATGCCGCGCAGTTCACCGGCTTCTTTCACTCGGAAAAACCCAAGCAAGGGAATGATTGAAAAAACGCCCGCAAAAATCGCGAGGCATAGACGAACGCCGAGCGCGGCCGCGCTGGAATTTATAATTATATATCCGCTCGCCACAAAAATCGCGCGCGTTAAAACTCCCATAACAATCGAAGCCGCCGCGATACGCATATATACGGCAACATTTCCAAAAACGCCGGAAACCTCTGTCAAAGCGCCGGTCGCGCCGCAAGAGATGCGTCTGAATCGCCGGCGTAGTAAAACGTAATTCAGCCAGGATGCAGCCGCGGTTGATGCCGCAATACCCAGAAAGCCAAGCGGTTTTAGAAGGATCAGGTTCAGCGCTATTTTGAAAACTATCGTTATCACGCTTATCCGAGCTGGAACGCGGCTGTCGCCAAGCGCGTAAAACGCGGGGACCATAATTTTGACCGCAACGTAGGCGAAAAGCGCAAAAGCGTAGTAAAACAGCGCCTGGGCTGTCGCGATTGTGTCTTCGGACGTGAATTTGTCGCGCTGAAACAGCAACTGTACGATTTCATGCCGGAAAATCACCATACCGATCGTCGCCGGAAATGTCAGGCAGGCTGAAAGCCGCAGCGCTGTGCCGAGAGTCCGTTCCAGTGACAGGAAGTCGCAAACGGCGGCGTAACGCGAAGTATCAACCGCCGCTACGGTAGCGATGGCGATGCCGAAAACGCCTATCGGCAACTGCGTTATACGAAACGCGTAACCCAGCCAGGAAACGGGACCGTCGCCGTACATGGACGCAAGCTGGTTATCGACGATGATATTTATCTGCGTTGCGGAAAGCCCAAGAACCGCCGGCAACATAAGCAGACCAACGCGCCGCAAATCGGGGTCCAAAAAATTAAGCGTCGGACGCCAGCGAAACCCTCTCGCTCGTATGGATGGCAGCATGACGGCAAACTGTCCAAAACCGCCGACCAGCGCGCCGACGGACATTGCGACAATCGGCTCCAAACCCCAGCGCGGCATAAACGGAGAAAGAAAAATCCCGGCCAGAATACAGCAGACATTAAAAACGGAAGATGCCAACGCCGGAAGGAAAAATGATCCGCAGGCATTTAGTATAGCCATAAAAACTGCCGCCAGCGATACGCACAGAAGAAACGGCGCCATGACGCGCGTCATCAGCGTTGTCAGCTCAAGTTTTCCCGGAATCGCGGCAAAACCGGCAGCCTGGAGATAAACCAATATCTTTGCGCCAAAAAAAAACGCCAGAGTGACGCAGCCCAGAAAAATAAGGAGCGCATTGATTAAACTGTTCGCCAGCAGCCATGCGGATTCTTTGCCGTCAAGTTTGATGCGGCGCGTAAAGGCGGGGAGAAAAGCCGCGCTGAGAGCGCCTTCTGAAAAAAGGTCGCGAAGAAGATTTGGTATACGAAACGCGACGGAAAATGCGTCCGTGGCAAATCCGGCGCCGAAGTATTTCGCCTGCACGCTTTCCCGGACAAGGCCTAGAACGCGGCTTATTGCGATAGCTGCACTGACTTTTCCCGCAACGCCAGAACCGTAACCGGCTTCCGGCTTGGTCAAATCCGGCGCGCGGCGTTCATCAGACATCAGAGAAAACTGCAAAACCGCCGGGAACGCGGACACTTCGCCCGCATATTCCAAAAAATTGCGAACAGTATGCCCGCCTTCCCGGCAAAGCTGGAGCTTTTGCAATTACCCCATCAGATGGTGAATTTCTTTTTTTCATGATCGCTCAACGTTTCGTTTGTTGAACCCATGCGATACCCATCAATGTCCAGCGTAACAAATTGGTAACCGAATTTTTTCAAGGCGGCGGCAATTTTTGCAAGGCATTCCGGATCCAAGGCGCGTTTGAAATCATCCGCGCCAAATTCAATCCGTACCAGTGTTTCATGGTGCCGCGCTCGGAAAACCCGGAAACCCATTTCGCGGAGAAATTCTTCACACCTGTCTATGAGCCGAAGCTTCTCGACCGTGATTTCAACGCCGTATGGAATACGCGTAGTCTCAGACATGCCAAAGCCGGCTCGTCCGCGGTCGGAAGTCCGGCGCGGCGAGAAAGCTCGCGGATGTCATTTTTTGTAAGACCGGCTTCCATCAGCGGACTACGGACGCCGTGCTTCAAAGCAGCTTTTCTTCCAGGCCTGTAATCGTCCAGATCGTCCGAGTTCATGCCGTCCAGAACGACATCAGCTCCGATGTCGGCCGCAACTGTCCAGAGTCTGGTACAGATCTCATCTTTACAATAAAAACAGCGGTTGGCGTCATTGGCTCTGTATTCGTCAAGCTCAATCTCTTCAGACTTGAAGACGCGATGAGGGATGCCGTAATCACCGATAAAACGATCAACGAGCCGCCGCTGGTGCGATGGCGTTGACGCGCTTTCCGCCGTTACGGCCATCATGCGGTCGCCCAATATTTCATTTGTTTTCCAGGCGAGAAAAGAACTGTCAACGCCGCCGCTGAAAGCTACGACAGCCGAATCCAATTCATTCAGAATAGCCCGGAGCCGCCGTTCCTTTTCTTCCAGGTTCATTATGTTTACCGATCATCGTCATCGTCATCGTCATCGTCATCGTAATCTTCGTAATCATCGTCGTCGTCGTCATCATCCCAATCGTCATCTTCGTCATCGTCATCTTCGTCCCAGTCGTCGTTGTCGTCATCGTCAAGCGGCGCCAGATCGAATTCCAAAGGATCTGTCGAAACTACTTCAAGTTCAACACCGCATTCGGGACAGGTGATGATATCGCCAACATCTTCAAATTCTTCTTCTATTTCGGCTTCGCATTCAGGACAGTAACCCATAATATACCTCCAAAAAAAATAATTCCGTGTTCCGGCTGCAGACCAGTCGGCACGCAACGGGAATGTTTTCGGCAAAAATAATTCAGTACATTAGAGGTAATTGCAAAACTTTTACGGCAAGTTCCCAGTTGTTTTGAAATTACCCCATTTATATTAATAACAACCTTGTGCTAACATTTGTCTTTTGAAGCGTTAAGCAAGTTTCTAAAATCCTTAATTTTTTTGTGCATGGGAGCGCAATGATGGCTAAAACCGGGATTCTGAAAATCACCCTCGCCGCCGGCATCATTATATTCGCCGGACTGTCCTTTGCTCCGCAATGGACCGCCGTTATTCCTTTTACTTCAGCGGCCGCTGATTCAGACGACGCGGCTGATGATCCAGGAACGGAAAACCTACCCAAACTCTCCATATCCGTAAACGTGGACATGGTGTCGCTGCAGGTTCTGGTCACGGACGACAGCGGCCAAACCATTACCAACTTAAGACCTGAAAACTTTACCATCTATGAAGACGGGGTCAAGCAGGAGATAAAGCATTTTTCACCGGTTGAGGCAAATATGACAGCCGTTATGCTTGTTGAGTTCAGCAAGCGCAATGAGCCTTTTCTCGACGATGTTTACAACGCCATGTACAGATTTGCGCGTATGCTGCGTCCCGGCGACTGGACGGCGGTTGTCAGCTATGACATGCATACGAATATTATCAGCGACTTCACGCAGAACAGGGATGATTTATACAGAGCTTTCCGACAGTTTGATTTTCCCAGTTGGAACGAAAGTAATCTAAACGACGCGATCATAGAAATGATCGAGAGAACACAGGAACTTGATGGAAAAGTCGCCATTGTACTCATCTCTTCAGGTCTCCATACTTTCGGCAAGCATACCCACGATCAGGCGCTTAACGCCTGCAAAGACGCCAACGCTTCGATCTATGCCATCAGCGTTGGCCGCTTTTTGCGTGATTATCTCGATATGCGCGGCGCGCTCAGTCAATGGACAAACAGCGATTTTCTTATGGCGGACAACCGAATGAAAGCCTTTGCCGACTACACCGGCGGCGCCGCGTACTTCCCACGTTTTGATAGCGAGCTGCCGTCTATCTTTAACACCATTTCAGATTCGCTTCGCAGTCAGTTCAGCATTGGTTATTTTTCCACCAATACGAAAAAAGACGGGAAATTCCGCAAAATCAAAGTGGATGTCGAAACCGGTCTCAAGGATAAAAAAGGGAAGCCGATTAAGACCAAAGTTGTCACGCGCAAGGGATATACCGCTAAGAAAATTTAGACGATGCAAGAAATTGCAAAACCCCTGGGAACGCGGGCGGCTCGCCCGCATCTTCTTGAAAAATGCGGG
>JGI24702J35022_10002034_pt1 | contig 12463 bp, 9 predicted proteins | sample TergutTh196P4_FD_35022 | JGI IMG/M metagenome (IMG submission 35022)
CGTACGGTTGTTTTGTTTTCATGCTCTTTTGCGCAATGCTATATTTTCTTATAGTCTCAAAGATCGCGCCAGCCCAGGTTGATCGGTATCTATTCGCAATCTACCCCATTATCATCCTTCTCTTTATCAAACTCATCCACTCGTTTCTACAACATACAAATAGCAGGATATCGATGGGAATACTGGTTATCCTTTCACTTTTTTTGATACTTGCGGACTGCAATGACAAAAAGGTAGCGCACCTATATCAGGATGAACCCGATATTCCCCAGATCATTCAAGACTATGGAACAACTTCTTGTATATACATACCTCCACCTGGCAACAATCATGTTGATCAGTATTTTCCTGACTTTACCTTATTTGACAGGATCTATATCTGTAAATCCATAGATGATCTGGCAAACGCGCTTGGCGGAGTCAATGCCGATGATGAAATGCTTTTGTATTTAAGCCAAGCTATGGACAATGATAGCGAAATACTGAATGATATTAGTTTAATGCTTCCAAATCAAGAAATATCGCTCCTCTACAAAACACATTCATACAACGTCTATCACACCAAATGGTAAAATGGGTCTTTTTATAATTATAATGGGGTTTTGTTCGCCGATTTCACAGTTCCCCTGCCAGTCTATCGTAAAGCGCAAAGTCTACGATGAGATATGCTCTCATTGAAAAGTGTTTTTTGGAGGACTGGAAAAGTTAAAAGCAGTTTTGCGAGTTACTAAAGCCCAGCGACACTTTCTATGATATGATAAGCGGCAAGGAATATCAAATGGAGAAGGACACGGATAGAATAATAGGCTATACAGCGGGCGTTTACGATATGTTTCATATCGGGCATCTAAACATCATTGAAAGGGCAAAACAGCGCTGTGACTATCTTATAGTCGGCGTCAATTCCGACGAGGCGACCTACGACTATAAAAAAAAGTATCCAATAATACCTGAAGACGAACGCATGGAAATTGTCAAGGCGATCAGATATGTGGATGAAGTCGTCCGCGTAGACAACACAGATAAAAAACATGCATACAACAGGTACGGATATGATGTAATATTTGTAGGGGACGACCATAGAGATGAGCCGCAATGGCAAGAGCTCGATCATTATCTAAGGCAATATGGCTCAGAAGTTTGCTACCTGTCTTATACTAGACACATCAGCTCAAGCAAGCTTGCAGAAGTTATAAACAAGATGCTGATAACAGCAGAATGACTTAGCATTATTGGGAATATTGGGAAAATAAGAAGGGCGTTCGGATATGGAAAATCCAGCAGTTTCGGTGGTTATACCTGTTTATAATGTGGAGCTATGGCTTTCGGATTGTCTTGAGAGCGTGCTAGGCCAGACAGAAACAGATATAGAGCTCATTTGCGTTAACGACGGTTCCACTGACAGTTCGCGAAAAATTTTGGAGGACTATTCAAATCGCGATAGCCGGATCAGAATCATTGACAAGGAAAACGGTGGCCTGTCCTCTGCGCGCAACGCCGGGCTTGAGGCTGCAAAGGGGGAGTATATCTACTATCTGGACTCTGATGATATGCTTCGTTCTGATGCTCTAGCAATCTGCAGGGAGATTTCAGACAACAAAAACCTGGATGTATTGCTTTTCAATGGAAAAACATCATATGAAAACGAAGACCTCAAAAAAACCATGCTATTGTCTGAAGGTTACCTTGTCCGAAAGGGAAACTACGACGGTGTCATGAGCGGGGTGGAGCTTTTCTGCAAAATGGTACAAAACCGTGAGTACAAAGCAAACGTTGGTGTACAGTTTACCAGGAGAACGTTTTTACTGGAAAACGATTTGTTGTTTGTCGATGGGGTTGTGTATGAAGATGCCGACTATACTCTGCGGCTTATGCTTTTCTCGAAAAGAATAATGCATATACCTGAAGAATTCTATTTAAGGCGAATCCGTGAAGATTCCCTCACTACAGTCGAAATGAACGCAAATAGAGTATACGGCCGATTTTTTGGAATGAACGAGATGCTGAGAATTCTGAAGAGTTATGGTCACTTGCCGGAAGTTGTTGAAAGCGGGGTGCTAGCCCTTGCCAGGCGTCAGGTATTTGCCGTAAATGCCTTTAACAACGCTTCAGAGGGTCAGCGTCAAAAAACAAAAGACCTACTATCTGGCAGTGAACTATTCGAATTCGCACTACTCGTTGAGTCCGTTGCAGCTGAGCGCATGAAAAACCAGGAACTCTCGAAAGAGTTGCTGGAAAAAGAAAACCAATTGCAGAATATAGAGAGTTCGCGGTCGTACAAGCTGGCTCGAATGCTGTCAAGAAAGTTCCGCAGATTGAGCAAGAAATGATTAAGCGGGTTTTCGTTAAAAACTTGTCCGGACATTTCAATAAGCTTCAACTCGCTCAGGGACAAGCCGTGGCGAATCCCAGTTATTGTTTCTGATGATCGCATAATCTTTGTTATTGAAGTGATGGTATTCGTCTAATGTGTCTAAGACAATATTTAGCTCTTTAATGTCATTCTCGTTGAAATCGCTTATGCCAATTTCTTTGAGCCTTCTTAGGTATTCACGTCCAAGCTGTGGTGGGAAATCACCTGACATCGTAGGCAAAAACCGTTCGTAAAAATCCATAGAAAGTGAGGCCGCCAATTCTGCCAAGCATTCCGGGATATCTACTAACATAGCAGATACAGACTGTATTCCTAAATTCTTGACAAAATACGGCATCAAAAAATCTTCTGAAAAAAAAGAGCCGAAACTTATTTTCTTTTCTTCCTCCGGTAAAGGCAAGTTGTTGATTTCGATACCTATATGGTATTTTCTCCACAGTATTTTAAGGATACATTCCTTTCGATACCTTTTTATGGTTCCAACAGACTCAAGCGAATCCAATGCTTGTCTCAATTCCTCTGGTGAAAGGCTTCGAGCGCATACCAATGCCGTGCCTATTTGAGTAAGGCCAAGAGTATACCAAAGGCTATTCACACCAAGAAATGAATGTGGAAAGAAACAATCCGGAATGGTTTGGTTAAATAGATGATATTCAGGATAATCTTCAAAGATACGGCCTGCGGCAACAAAGTCTGCAGGGTATGTTTCTTGACAGAGCAATGCGGCAGAACAAAGCGCTGTCCAGTTATGATAATAAACCCGTATTGTTTTTCGTAAGTTTGTACTCAAGACAACAGGGTTGTATAGTAGAAAAGAAGCGGATTCCCTTTCTCTTCCTTCGTAGTTAACAGAAAATAGCCGCGTGTTTTCAGGCATCAACATCTTTGCCGCGAGACTATCGAGTCCGCCACTGAACGCGAGCGCGATAGAAGGAAAGGGTTCATCACCTGTCGCTCGAAAACGGTTGTTGGACTGGGGGGAGGAAGATTTTTCGTGTAAAATAAGTGTACGGCAGTTGGTTTTTGAGTCAGTAAACGCCTCAATATTATCGATAGTTTCTTCATGCAAACAAAGATCAAAAAATATTCTTTGGTATATTCTGCCGCAATATGAAGCTAGGGTATATGCAATTAAATCATCCGATGGGTCAATCGGGGCATTCATCTCAAAATATATCTCTTTTGTTTTTGGTTTCTTGTCGAGCCATTTTTCGTATACTACAAAATCTAGCCGCCACGCTGTTGTTGTTCTTGTTTTAACAAAATTTTTAAAAGCCACAACACCGTTTGTTATTGAAGAATACTCATTCAGTGAACCGATTCCATACTTCATACTGCTTTCCAACCGGGCAACATGGGAAGAAAGGTTATCGATTCGTTGAGTTAGTTCAGCTAAAATGGATTGCTGGTTATTTTTGATGTTTTCTCTTCCTTGCTCAAACTGCCTCATAGTTGTCGGCAGAAAATGCTTTGCAAATGTCTTAATTCCCAAAAGATACCTCCTATGCAACAGCCAAACATATTGGGATCATACGTGTGTATATGTATGGACATTATAACGGATTTTTGTGTGCATATGTTATACTATTGTGAAAGATGAGGGTTCCGATGATTCATCGCCGGGAATACAAAAAATTACGATGTCAGAAACAAACGTATTCACTTCAAGTTTTTAAAAAAGGAAAATAGGCAGAAACAAGACAAAACAATGCAATGAGAAAGCGATGGAAAAAAAGGTAGTAATTGCCGTATCAGCAGATAACAACTATGCGATTCCAATTTATGTGATGCTCTATTCCCTATTAGTAAACCTGGATGGCGAGCATTCATGCGACATAAATATTTTTGTCCCAGGGGGGTTTTCGGATAAAAGTAAGGATCGACTTCTTTCTCTTCTCGAAAAATTTGCAAAGTGTAGTATAACATTCCATGATATGGCTGACGCATATAGTGATGCCCCACTTCATAAAGGGAAACACAGCAAAAAACATATAACGACGCCTGCTTATTATCGTTTGGGCCTGGCATCATTGCTTCCTAATGAGGATAAGTGCTTGTACCTCGACGGGGACACAATTGTGTGTGCAGATGTCTCCGGGCTCTTCCAAACGGATTTGGAGGGCAATTACGTTGCGGGAGTCAAAGGAGCTTGGTATCATTGGCCGCAGGGGGAAAACAATCCTCATTCGAAACGGCTTGGTATAGACAATATCGACACCTATTTCAATTCAGGTGTCACTCTTTTTAATCTTAAGGCGATTCGTGAGGATGGCTTTGAGAAAGTTCTTGCCGGATTGATAGGAAGGTATGCCGAAACCGTGGATCAGGATATACTAAACGTTGCATGCTTTGGAAAAATAAAAATCCTGCCATTAAAGTACAATTTTTTAGCGAATTATACCCGATGTGGGGAGGAATCATATGAAGTGATTCCATACCTATCTGTCTGTTTTACAAAAAAGGAATGGGAAGAAACTATCTCAGCTCCTGTCATCATTCACTATGGAAACAACCGGAAACCGTGGCAGGATTTGGGCATAAACTATGCCAAAGTATGGTGGGAGTATTTTTTGCAGTCTGTTGATGATAAAACCTTGTATCTTGAGTATCTTGGCTTGGCAGTTGATTCAGCTATGAGCCTGACTATAAAGAAAGAGAATCAAATCCAGAGACTGAGGGACAAGGTGTCTGATCTGGAAAACCAAGTTAAAGGAGGGAAAATGGATAAGAACAATTGTGATATCGCCGTGGTGCTGGTAGACCTCGTCGATTTCTTTTCAATCAAAAACGGGGTCGATGCATTGAATGCGGAAGGGATATCTGTCGACTTGATAGTACCGTCTAAACACAGCATATACACAACATGGCGCCCGCTAGTGCTTGATGAAGTATACGATGAAGTAAAAAAACAAGGCTATTCTCCAATCCGAGAAATAGACAAATCAAAGAAATACAAGATATTGCTTGAACCCTTTCCTACAGATCGATTTATAGACATATCAACAATAGATCACGAGTTTCGGATAAGGTATAAGTACAGCCTTATTTCAGCCAAGCCAAATCCTGTATTTACTGTTGGTTGGACGATAGTCTTTGATGCAGTTCTTTGCTATACAAGAAGAGAGGCGGAACTACTGAGCGCATATACAAAAACATTTGTTGTCGGCCCGATGAAATACAAAGGGTTTGAAAAATGTGCCGAAAGGCCGAATGACAAGCCTGTATTGCTATACCTTCCGACTTTTGGCGATATAAGTTCGGTCGATAGCATTGAAGATGCCTTAAAGTCTTTGAAAGATGAATACCACATAGTTGTTAAAGCCCACCATACTACTCAGCACCGTGAGGACGAGAGAAACAGGATAGATGTATTGAAAAGTAATTCTGACGAATATTATGACCAATCAACTGACTTGGTTCAATTGTTGAAACGGGTCGATGTGGTATTGTCCGACAATAGCGGTTCGATCTTTGAAGCTATATACGCTGAAGTGCCGGTGGCAATCTACAATGAGGGAACGCTCAACAACCGAAAGCTCGGCAACGTCAATACGCTCCAGTATAAGCTGGTAGAAAAAGGCACCATACCATATACAGATAATATCAATGAAGTTGGATCCATATTAAAAAAAGCAATAGAAAAAAGAGAGGCGCAACGAGCGGAGAAGGCAGATTTCTCAAAAGAAAAAGATGTAACGAAAGAATTTGTTGATACCATGAAACTGTTCCTAAAAGAAGACCGGAGCAAAAGCGACTACTATGCTATGCATGATGTTATAAGGAACAAATTCCTTAACCAGAAAAAAGAAATTGCTGATTTGAAATTAGAAATCGAAAGCATTGTCGGTTCGAAAGCCTGGAAAATCGGACGCAGGATAACTGCGCCATACAGATTCGCTAAAGCACACATGAAAAAGAAAGAATAGTACTATCTTGCTGCTTTCCCTTTTATTGTTCTATACGGGGATGTAAGCGCTCTACCGAGCTTATATGATTTCGAATTTTTGAGATCTGAAAGTTCTCCTGCTAACCCCTCCAAGTATTCAATACGTTCAGTTTTTTCGTTCAACTTTGAAACCTCTTCTTCCAGAGAAGCTATTCTTTCCGTCTGTTCGTTAAAGGTATCCCGTACAATATCATGTAGCGCATAGAATTCGCTGCCGTCCCTATTCTGACAAAGAAAGTCTTTTATCACATTAACAAACGGGCTAGTCAAATCATCCGTTTCCAGAAAATCCACTTTCTCGGCCCTTTGCCTCTCCTGATTTTTCATGGCTTCTTTGAGAATTGCTTCTATTTCATCAATGGTGTGTGTGAACGGAAGTATACCCCTTTTGGCCAATTGATGCTGGTATGTATCAAGCTTGTCGAATTTTCGATCGTTTAATGTTACCGGGTGATAAACTGCAACAGGAACTTCGGCGTATATCGCCTCGAAAATCGAGCCGCTGTTGTCAGAAAGCACTACATCCGCCCTCTTCAGTAATTCAACTAAATCAGTTGTTTGGTCATAGTATTCATCTGAGTTGTTTTTCAATATAGAGATACGATCCTTTTCATTATCGCGGTATTGCGTTAAGTGATGGGCCTTTACGATAATATAGTACTTGTTCTTTAGAATTCTCAATGCTGTCTCTACAGTACTGATCGAACTATTTTTGCCAAAAGTCGGCGAATAAAGCAGTATGGGTTTCCCCTCCGGCCTATCCAGGTTTTTAACAAAACCCTTATACCTCATAGGCGAAACTAAAAATGTTTTTGTATGCACGCTTAGTATTTCGGCTTCCCGTTTCGTATAGCAAAGTATAGCGTCATATACCATATTACGATTAATTGAATAAATAGGCGCAGGTTTTGCAGTCATCAAGCTATACTTATATTTGATCCTGTATTCATGGTTGATTTTAGCCGGAGAAAAATAGTGACTGCTGGGGTTTGGCTCGAGAAGTATTTTGTATTGTATCGATTCGTCTATTTCACGGATCGGGGAATAGCCATGTTTTCTTATTTCGCTAAATGTTTCATCCAGCAAGGCCTGTCTTTCACTATAGGCCAAAGGGACGATAAGATCTACGGGTATTCCTTCTTTCACTAGTGCGTCAATGCCGTTTTTGATAGAAAAAAACTCAACCATGTCATCAAAAACAATAGCTATCCTTGTACCATTAATCATATAAACCTCCACAGCCACTATTTCAATAACTTATAGTTTTCCCCTACAAAACTATTCACAAGCACTCTGGATATATTCAAGGGAGCTATCGGTTCGTCAACGCTTCCGTACTGCTCCGGGATCCTGACTGCACTTATGACAGAACGGTTCAGTTCAAGTATTTCATCGCGGGAGTATCCATTATTTGTCAAGTATCTTTGCGTTGCTAGCATATGCATCCCGTGATCAGCTTGTACGACAATGACCGCATCAGGATTCTGTTCCAAAACCATATCAATGGTGATAATCAACATATCCCCGGCATATTTATGTTGCGGCAAATATAACAGTTCGACAGCTTGAGGTTCGTCAGGCGAAGGGTTCTCTAGTTGGTTTGTATCATAGATTTTGTCAAACGGGCCATGGGATATATTGTTGACTATATAGACCAGTTTTGATGATGGAATATTAAAGGAATCAATCAATCGTCTATATATGCGCTTTTCATCTGTTAAGCCATGTGTTTTTTCTGTTAATATACTCACCTCATCCTTATAATCCGGGATTGGATTCCACAATTCCTCGGCTTTGTATTCTATATAATTTTCTATGCTTCCTTTTGCAAGAGAAAATGCGCTTGAGGTGGTCAAAAGCGCTACCTCATCGTCAAGTTCCTGCCAAGGATTACTTACCCAATCCTTTGCATCCATAATTAATGGACGTTCCTGATTATTCGTACGATAAAACCAGTCGTTGGGACGAAAATAATCATAACTTGCAATTTGAACCCCTGTATAACCTGTCGCTATAAACGCGCTGAAAAGTTCGAGATTTGGGTTGACATCCTTAGCTATGTCAATTCCATCAAGACTTAGCGTCTTATTCATCTCAGCGCGGCGTTCACGGGTTATTAGGTTGCCCACTTCCGCAAGCTGCGAACCCAAATAACTATCATAAAATGTAGGGCAAGTCAATGCCGGCACGGCAACAATAGTATATCCTGCATTAAGCATGGCGCTCTCGTTCAAAACAAAACCACGGCTTGTCAGTTCGCCTTTAAGCTCGTCCTGAGAATCCCCGAAGTATTTTTCTACCGCATCAAAACCCAACATGCCATCCATGTGAAACCAATAGACATCCGGGTGCGGCAAAGACTCATCTACGACAAAATCCGTATTAAGCTCATAAACCTGTTGCTGGTGTTCCGTGACCATAATGCTCATCTCAGCATAAACAGGTGGCACAAAATTCCAGGCAAACAAAGCGCATAATATTATAGAGAAAACCGGAAACAGTTCGCGGCCTTTTTGGAAAAGCGGGGCAAGCCAGCGAAAACACAACAAAACGGCAACAATGATCGCTATTATGATCGTCAATAGCACAAACCTTCTGGTTCCATTGTCCAACATGCCTGTTGCGGCATATATTTGCTCAAACATCCAGAAAAAAGCCCAGGACAATAGAAGAACCAATAAAGCGCCTTCATTACTGCGCACTATTTTTCGAAATAACAAGAATAAGCAAAAACTGACTGCAGCCAATATCGCCCCCAGTATTATGAAGTGAACCAGATACAAATTGTTCATGACCCTGTTGTTTCCGTAGAGGAAAAATAAAAATATACCGGGGAGCAAAGCCGCCGCGCAGAAAAATAATACATAACCCTTATTTGGTTTCACATTTCCCCCTTCTGTGGTTTTCTGTTTTTTTCTTCGCTATCATATCAGCAAATAACCTCTATACGCAACAAAAGCATTGACAGTATTTACTGTTCAATGCTATAAACGTGTGATGGAGGCACATTTAGAATAACAGTGCAATCACTATTAGAAAGAGTATCAATAATTATCAAGCCAGTTGTTTTTATTGTTATCCTCGTTTTACTTTTGGACGCAGCAGGGTTTGCAACATCTCGCCCAAATGTTTATACAAGAATAATGATGCATGAGATGTATGCCGAAGAACAAATAGATGTTGTTTTTATCGGAGGATCTCGCGTATTCAGAGGGCTTGATCCAGAGGTCTTCGATAGCACCCTAAATATAAATAGCTTCAATATGGGGTCTTCCGGCCAAGGCGCTGAGGATGTCTATTACCTGTTGAAAGAAGTGTTTAAATACCATTCCCCTCAAATTGTTATTATTGATGTCCCTCAAAATAGATTGGCTTATCATAAAAATACACAACCGAGCGAGATCCTTTTTGATTATTTCAAATTGTCTATAAATAAAATACAATATATGGCAAACGCTTTCGAGGCAACTGATTTTTCCAAGGCTATATTTCCTGCAATGCGAAGCAGAAATATAAAGGTATTATTCTCTCCTAAAACAGCTTTCGGGTATATCAAAACCAAAGTGAGCCCTGAATATAGGATGTATTCCTATTCACTGGTTAGTTATGATGACGAAAAGTATGAGGGGAAAGGATTTGTGTATAACGAAAACCCTATCAGCGGAAACCATCGTGGTAGGATAGCGGAGCCCAGGGTGTGGAGGGAAGAGAGGGTAGGTGAAAACGAAATAGCATTTTTGGAAAAATCTATCCGTCTCTGTAAAGAATATGGTGCTATTCCTATTCTTATCGAAACGCCGCCAACACTGTCACGAATGGCGCAATATGAAACCCATATAAGGTATTGCGAATATTTATACGAATTTTCAAAAAGAAACGAAGTGGATTTCTTTAGTTTTGCATTAGTGAAAAACAATAAATTTATGCGGTACAATAAATACTATACTGATAGCGTACATTTGACGGGTGAAGGAGCCGAATTGTTTAGTAATATGCTTTCAAGCTTTTTACAAAAATATCTGAACGGAACACTGGATGTCAGTGAGTACCTGTACGATTCAAGTGATTGTTTGTTGGAAGACTGCGATTTTGTATTCGATACATGGTTCTCAGCGGAAGAAGGGGTATTAAAGGCATATGCTCTCTCGGGATCGAATGTTAAGCCTGAATTTGAATTTTTGTGTAAAACGGAAGAGGATGCAGAGTTTGCGGTTGTTAGAGAATATAGCGACGATCCATGTGTACCCGATATTGATACCGGCGGCATTGATTATACTTTGCGAGTTAACGCAAGAGCGAGAGGAAGCAAATCATACTTTGAGGAGTATGAGGAACTGGAAATAAAACTTGGAAACGCGATCGATGAAGGTATAGGCGAAGAAGACGTATCTCAAGATACCGGACTTTCTTCCCTAAGTGAATAGGGAGCTTGGAACTAAAAGATGTCTTTTGTTTCGTTTTATTTTTTAATATTCATAGCAGTAGTCATTATAGTCTATTATATCACGCCGAAAAAAGTCAGATGGATTGTATTACTGGCCGCGAGCTATATTTTCTATGCTCTGAATGATATTAGAGCATTGTTCTTTATTATAGCCACTACCTGTACGGTTTTCTATACAGGGATTCTGCTTGACAAATTACACGCGGAGGAAAAGGGTGTAATTGCAGGGATTGGCGCTGATTTCGGGAAGGAAGAAAGAAAGAGGCATAAGTATCTTTATATAAAAAAGAGAAGAAAAGCTGCTGCATTTGCATTGTTGCTAAATTTTGGCATTCTTGCAGTTCTTAAGTACTCAACATTCTTTATTGAAAGCTTTAATTCGTTGTTGCCAAGGCTCCATGGTTCCGCAGAATTGCCTTATGTGAACTTGTTGCTGCCACTGGGGATATCATTTTATACATTCCAGTCGCTGGGGTATATCATCGACGTTTATAGGGGCAAGTATCCCGCAGACAAGCATCTTGGCAAGTTTGCGCTGTTTGTTTCATTTTTTCCTCAAATTGTCCAAGGTCCAATCAGCCGACACGACCAGCTTGCACATCAACTCGCAAGAGGTAACGATTTTGATTATGAAAACTTCAAATACGGCATTCAACTGATCCTTTGGGGATTCTTCAAAAAAATAGTGATCGCGAACAGAGCTGCTATACTGACCGGTTCTGTTATGAATGATTCTGATTCGTATCAGGGGGTTGAAGTCGGGTTTGCTTTGGTTCTTTTTACAATACAGCTGTATGCTGACTTCTCCGGGGGCATGGATATAGCCCGCGGTGTTTCCCGTTGCCTCGGGATCGATATTGTTCGGAATTTCGAAAGGCCATATTTTGCAATATCTATTGCGGATTTTTGGCGAAGATGGCATATCACACTTGGAACATGGATGAGGGATTATTTGATGTACCCGATCGCTTTATCAAAAGGCTTTGCCAAATTTAACAAATGGTCGAGGAATCATTTGGGATCATACTTTGGCAAGCAGTTCCCAACTGCTATTGCTATGGTGATAGTATTCTTTGTGGTGGGCGTTTGGCATGGCGCCGGCTGGCAATTTATCATGTTCGGGTTTTATAATGGCGTACTGATTGCTATCGGCGTCTTGCTGACAGAGCCGCTTCAAAAGATAAGGGTACGGTATCCGGATCTGAACCTGAAACGTCCGACTTTGAGAATACTTACTTCCCTCGGAGTTTTTTTCCTCGTTGTCATCAGCAGGTGCTTTATTCATGCGAATGGCCTTCGGCATGCGTTGGCGCTCATATACTCTTCCTTTTCGGTCTTCAACCTCGGAGCGTTGTCTCTTGATTATTTTGAACGCACAGGATTAGGGTACAAAGGGATGCTGGTACTGGGGATAGCTATACTTATACTTTTTTTCATTAGCATTGCGCAAGAAAGAGGAGTTAATATCAGGGAGAGCTTCGCAAGGCGTAATATCGTATTACGATGGATCGTATACTATTTTATTATTCTATATACTTTGTTATTTGGCGTATACGGCGGTGAGATTGCTGATTTTATTTATCAACAATTCTGAAAAGGATTAAACCATGCACCGGCAAAAGGTAAAAATTGTTTTGAAATTTATTATTTTCGTAGCGATACTCATCCTGATGCTTGANGNTNTCNNGATTTGCGTTAT
>JGI24702J35022_10002035_pt1 | contig 12462 bp, 9 predicted proteins | sample TergutTh196P4_FD_35022 | JGI IMG/M metagenome (IMG submission 35022)
TTTTGTTTGGAAGGTTTTTTTGTTGTTGTTGCATTTGTGGCGTGGTGTGTTGTTTGGTTGTTTGTCCATTTTTACTACGTTTTCGTTATTGCAATGTATGCGTTTTGTTGTTGTTTTTGTTGTGTTCGCTGTCCTTGTGAATATAGTGTGGTGTCTTGCTTATAAACTATTTTGACGCATGACCGTAAAAAAGCAGGTTCTGTAAAAGAACCAACACTGTATACACCTCCACCGCTATTAGCGGTGTTGTCTGAAATTGTGCCCCCCGACATCACAAATTTGCCTCCACTGTTACATACGCCGCCGCCCTCACCATTAATAACAGTGTTGTCTGAAATTGTGCCCCCAGACATAATAAAAGAACCCCCAACCTTATTGTACATATAATTGTATACACCTCCACCACTAAAAGTTACTGTATTTTTAGAAATTGTGCCCCCCGACATTATAAAAGAACCACCATTTTGTACGCCGCCACAGTCATAGCCCTCATCGGGTGCTTTGTTGTCTGAAATTGTGCCCCCAGACATTTCAAAAACACCGTAATTCCACACACCACCACCTGCTATCACGTGCCCTTCTCCGTGCTCGTAACGGTACCCGCCGTTATTAGCAGATATTTCACCACTGTACATGACAAGTTTGCCTTTTTCTTGAACAAATATGCCCTTGCCTAAATCCTCTTTTGCATGGGTTACACATATGCCATCAAGCCGTAATACGCCACCGTTCTCAATTGAAATAACCTCTTGTGTATCCGCACCAATTAGCTTATTGTGTTCTGTTGTTTTGCTGCTTGTTAGGGTTATGTCTTTGTTGTTTGGGATTGTTAGGGGGTTGTTTGTAAGAGTTATGTCGTTATCAATGGTGACGGTGAATTTTTTTGAGACCACGTTAATGGCGTTTCTAAGTTCGATTTCATTGCTAACTGTTTTGTCCGCTGTACCTGATGTAAAAAAAGAAATGTTGTTATGAACCGAAATAAGACCGAAAGAAACTAAGACTATGATTAACAAAGAGGTTAGCAATAAAGATTTGCGAAACGCGAAACTCAGTATGCGTACCAATATAACCACCGTTTATACAACTATAATAAAGGGTGTTTAAATTAAAAAGGATTTGGTTTAAATGATCTTTTTTCACAATATATTTAAATTAATTAAAGCTTTATATGCCTTTTATCAAGTGTTAACCATGAGAGCAAAGTTTAGTTTGTTTTTGTTATGCATTTTGGTTAGTGGGTTATTGTTATTTTCTACTAATTTTAACATGTACGTTGAAGCTCTTTCAATACCACAGAAAATTCCCACTCCTAGTTTTACTGTTACATACAAAGACCTCTCCTACGATGTACCTGAAAGTACTTCAAAAGATCCATACACAGGAGTGACCATAACAAATCCCAGTTATCATGTGGATAACAGAACCATACAAGTCAAAATAGACAATAGAGAGTTTGTAAAAAACTATGGACACTTGGGGCAAATTTTTTATGAGGCTAGGATGAAAGGCTCATATGAAAACGAGTGGAACCGTCATACAGCAGGCGGTAAGGCTGATGTAGCTTCTCAATTCACAACTATAATATTTGATTCTGCCTCAGGCGACATCACATTTCCTCCGGGCAGTTTTATAAACTATTTTCCCATTCCTTTTGAGGGTAAAGTGGATATTTCGGTAAGAGCACATATACGTGGAGGATATTCTAATCCTAACTTTATGCCTCCTGAGAGTAGTCATTATGAGGATGCTTTGCTTGGTGAGAGTGATTGGAGTAAGACCCAAACAGTAACCATTAGTGGTTTTGGTGGTCAAGAGTTAAATCAACCTTCAAACAGTCAAGACCCTGATGCATCTTCAAATCAATCTGGTTCTCAATCAGGCAAAACTATTTTTGGTTTTACTTTGACTGAGTTTAGTTTAATAGTTGCAGTAATTAGTTTGTCAATAGCGTTAATATTGGTAGTACTATTGTTTGTCTATAGAACAAAATGGGTAACCACATCAGGAAAATAAACTTGATTGTCTAAACAGTTTTTTTCCATTACACTTTAATGAAAGTTCACTTTATAAGATTTGTTTTTATAAAGTTTTAGTATCTTTTAGTTCTTGGCAATAGTGGGTTTAGTTTGTTTGTTGGCACTACTCTTTTTTATAATTAACGTGATATTGATTGCGCGATTTCCATTAAGTTCAGAAAAAACTGTATCATTAACATTTAATTCAACACCCAAAACAGGTTCCACTTTACTGTGAAACTTTTTCGGAATACGCAACAATATTCCCCAGACTGTCAAAAAAATAGCCGAAAATATGAGCAAAAAATAAAAACTAACTGCTAAAATATTTAGACAACAAAAATATAAAAATATTTTTAAAACACAAATTTTTCAGAATCGTTTACAACTACAAAAATTCTGTAACCTATTTTTCGGGTATTTTGTGGGGTGTTGTTTGGTTGTTTGCCCATTTTTACTACATTTTTGTTATTGGTGTGTTGTGTTGGGTGTTGTTCTGTTAGTGGTGAGTGTTTTTGTGTGTTTTTTGGGTGTGTGGGGTTTGTGTGTGGTGTGGTTATTTTTTGTATGTTGGGTAAGTTGTTTGTTTGAATTTTTTTAATATTTTTTTTGTAGTTTTTCATTAAAAATGTCAAAAAGGTAATAACGATTAAGGTTTATTATGCCATAAAAAACAGTGTTGGAGTAAAAAGTTAAATATCATTGGTGTTTTTTGGTTGAGTCTTGAAGTGTGGTAAAGTGGATAAAAAGCTTATCGCAGTTTTTGAGGAACATGGGTTTGTTTTAGATTTTGAAGGTCGAGCAGATGCATCTGCATCTGATTTAAACATGTATAAATGTTTTTCTGAAAACCCGTATGAGGCTTTGTTTTTATTTGGTTTTAAACCTGTTTATGATGTGACTGCTGGTGTTAAATTTTTACATGAGATTTCAGAGCGAATGATTGATAAATTTTCTCATAAGGCTGATATTGAGTTTACTCGTGAAAATACTGTTTTTGAGTTTTCTGATGATGAGCTTTCAAATTTGTTGTTGTCTGTTCCGTTTGCGACAGGGGTTGAATATGTTAATAAATTTTGGCTTACAGAAATTTTTAATCATTTGGGGGATGTGTTTAGATCTATTATTGCTAAATATGCTGGGACGGTTCAAGAGTTTTTGGTGGAGCAAAAGTCTGATTTGACTGTGATGGGTCGTGTGTTTTTTCATTTAGTTGAAAATAAAAATGATGAAATGCCTTTTGCGTTTTTAGCTACATATTCGGTTCAGTCTGAAAATAAAAAAGTGAATCATGTTCCGTTGAAAAGTGCTTTGCTTGAGTATAAAGGGCAAACGAGTAAATTATTGGAGCTTCTTTCTACTGTTAGTCGTGTGGTTCAGAAAAGTGGGTTGATTTCGCGTTTGGTTGAGTCTGGGGAATTGTTTAGTCCTCTTAGGTTTTCTGTTGATGAAGCTTATACTTTTTTAAAGGAGCTTTCTTTGTATGAAGAGTCTGGGATTATTTGTCGTATTCCTGATTGGTGGAAGAAAAGTCAGAACAAGATTGGAATTAGTATTAATCTTGGTGATAAAGGTGAGTCGAGAGTTGGTGAAAAAGCGATTTTAAGTTTTGATTCTCGTTTTTCGCTTGGTGATGAATTTTTGTCGGAGGCTGAGTTGAATTTTCTTCTTTCGCAGACTGAGGGTTTAGTTTTTTTAAAGGGTAAATGGGTTGAAGTGAATCATAACAGGTTAAAGCAGGCACTTGAAATAATGGAGAAGGCGAAAGCCTATGCTTCTGATGGGTTTGTTAGTATTTTTGATGCTATGCGTTTTGAAATGGATGCGCAAAAAGTGTTGGGTGATGATAGTAGTGGTGTAGTGCAGGTTACTAATGGTGTGTGGTTTGAAAATGCTTTAAATAAGATAAGAAAGCCTGAAAATATTTGTGATGTGGGTGCTGGTGATGGATTTATGGCGATTTTAAGAAGTTATCAGCAAGTGGGTTTAAACTGGCTTGTTACTATGATAGATATGGGGTTTGGTGCGTGTCTTGCGGATGATATGGGTCTTGGGAAAACTGTGCAAATAATTGGGTTGTTGGAGTATTTGCGGGTATCGCAAAAACAGGAAAAGCCTTCTCTTTTGGTTATTCCTGCTTCGCTTATAGGGAATTGGGAGTTGGAGCTTAGGCGGTTTGCGCCGTTTCTTAAATATAGTGTTTTGCATGGTAGTAGGGTGGATGTGAGTTTGAGTAATGATGTGAATTTGTATATTACTACTTATGCGATGCTTTATAGGTTGTCGGATGTTTTAAAAGTAGATTGGAATTTGTTGATTTTAGATGAGGCTCAGGCTATTAAAAATTCTGGGACTAAGCAGGCGAAAGCGGTTAAAAGTGTTAATGCAAAGTCTAGGATAGCTTTGACTGGTACTCCGGTTGAGAATCGTTTGGGTGATCTTTGGTCTTTGTTTGATTTTTTGAATGCTGGGCTTTTGGGTAGTGCGAAAGAATTTAAGGCGTTTACTAATAGGTTGAGAGAGCATGAGTGTGATTATGGTAAGTTGCGGTTTGTGGTGTCTCCTTTTATTTTGCGGCGGCTTAAAACTGACAAGTTAATTATATCTGATTTACCTGATAAAGTGGAGATGAAACGTTATACTCAGCTTTCTAAAAAACAGGTGGTTCTTTATCAAAAGTTTGTAAATGATTTAGAGGATAAATTGTATAATTCTGAAGGGATTGATCGTAAAGGTTTGATTTTGGCGAGTTTGTTACGTTTAAAGCAGATATGTAATCATCCAGATCATTATTTGGGTCAGATGGAGTATGATGAAAAGTATAGTGGGAAATTTATGGCTCTTCGTGAGATATGTGAAACTGTTTATGAAAAACGTGAGAGGGTTTTGGTGTTTACTCAGTTTAGGGAAATTATTGAGCCTTTAAATGATTTTTTGGAAACTATATTTGAGCGTAAGGGTTTAGTTTTGCATGGTGGAATACAGGTGAGCAAGCGGCAAGCGATTGTGGAAAAGTTTTGTGGAAGAGAATATGTTCCTTATATGATTTTGTCATTGAAAGCGGGTGGTGTTGGTCTTAATTTGGTTGCTGCAAATCATGTGATACATTTTGATCGTTGGTGGAATCCAGCGGTGGAAAATCAAGCTACTGATCGTGCTTTTCGTATTGGGCAAAAGAAGAATGTTGTAGTTCATAAATTTATTACAGTTAATACGATTGAGGAAAAAATAGATTTAATGATTGAGGATAAAATAAGATTGTCCAGTGATATTGTTGCTGCGACAGGTGAGAATTGGATTACTGAAATGAGTAATGATGAATTGATGAAATTGTTTCGTATGGCGGGTGAAAAGTAGTGGGTTATTGGTATGGGTTTAATGAGTATGAATCTATTGCGGAAAAAATTGTGAAGGCGAAAAAGAAGCTTGAAGAATTAAGGAAAACTAATTCTGATATATATCCTGTTGTTCTTGAAAGTGGTGCTATAGCTAAATCTTGGTGGGGTAAAACATGGACAAAAAATCTTGAAAGTTATGCAGATTATTCTAATCGTATAGGAAGAGGTAGGAGTTATGTAAAAAATGGTTTTGTGTTGCATTTAAAAATTGAAGAGGGTCAAGTTAACGCGTTGGTTTTTGGAAGTAACAATAATCTTTATTCGATTAAAGTAAATATTGCTCCGCTTTCAAAAGATAAATCTGATGCTTTAGCCAAATTTTGTAACAACAGCATCAATGGGCTTGAAGAATTAATTGAAGGTCGTTTTTCTTTATCATTAGCTGAATTGTTTACAAAATCAAAAGAAGGTTTATTTCCAACAAATAGGGAAATAAAGTTTTCATGTTCTTGTCCCGACGTAGCATACATGTGTAAACATGTTTGCGCAGTTTTATACGCTATAGGTATACGGTTTGATTCTGACCCAACATTATTTTTTAAATTACGTGGAATTGACTTTAAAATATTCTTATCAAAAACTGTGGAAGAAAAAATGGATAGTATGCTGAAAAATGCTGGCAAAAAGAGCAGTAGAGTGATAAGTGACAAAGATGTATCCAAACTTTTTGGTGTGTAGGTAAATTGGCACAAAACAAACATTTATGCTTTACACGCTATATATCCTGTGAGGAATTTAAAAATTGAGTACACATCAAATAGTATGGGATTTATCTGAACTTTTTTTTGGTATAAACGATCCTAAAATTAATCAAACAATAACTGAAGCTACACTTATGGCTGATGATTTTGAAAAAAAATATCGAGGAAAAATTTCCAGTTTAACTCCTGAAGGTTTACTTAATTCTTTACAGGAAATTGAAACTTTTAACCAAAAATTTGGTAATGTTAGTCTCTACTCAAGTTTAGTATTTGCAGCTAACATGACTTTACCTGAAACTCAAATATTAAATGACAAAATTAATAAATTTGAAGTTAAAATTAGTAAACAACTTGCATTTTACCGACTAGAAGTAAGTGATTTACTAAAAAACAAGCCACAATTCATCAGCAACCCCGTTTTAATTAATTACCGACATTACTTGGAACGAATTTATAGACGAATTACGCATCAACTATCCGAAGTTGAAGAACAACTTATCATTGAAAAAGACCAATTTGGTGTTGATGCATGGGCAGAATTGCAAAGTAAATGGCTAAACACTCGCACATTTGAAGTCACTGTTGCAGGCGAAAAAAAGAACCTTAGTTACGGTGAAGCCAACGGTTTACTTCACCATTTTGACCGTGCTACACGTGAATCTGCGAACCGTTCAATTTACAAACTATTAGGACAAGACGGCGAACTTTTTTCAGCAGCACTCCGAAACATTTGTAACGATTGGGTAACTGTTTCTAAACGCAGAAAATATAAAACTACCATGGAAGCAAGCTTAATCAACAATGACACCGAACAGCTAATAATTGATAATTTACTTGATAGCATTGAAAAAGGCACAAAAATTTATCAACACTACCTCAAAGTCAAAGCTGAACTTATGAACTTAACAATTCTGGGAAATCATGACCTCACTGCACCTCTACCTATAATATCCAAATTTAAATTCACTTTCGAACAGGCACGCGATTTAATAATTCGCGCCTACAGCCGTTTTGATTTTGATTACGCCGAAGCAGTTAAAGAAATGTTCACAAAACGACATATCGACGCTACACCACGTTTTGGAAAAAGAAACGGCGCTTTTTGTGCACGTTTCTACAACGGTAAATCCGCTTACATTCTACAAAGCTTCAATGGCACACTAAGCGATGTTTTTACTTTAGCACACGAGTTAGGCCATGCAACCCATGATTGGTACATGGCACGTAGTCAAACATTTTTAAACAGCAGCGCACCATCAATTGTAGCTGAAACTGCATCCATTTTTGGCGAGTTACTCTTAACAGACTTACTTTTAGCAGAAGCTAAAAATGATGCTGAACGCAAAGCTGTACTCTGCCTAGTTTTAGATGAAGCCGGTATGACCACTTTTCAAGTTACTGCCCGTGTATGGTTCGAACAGGCACTTTATAATTCAGTTGAACAAAACGAGTTTTTAGACTATACAACAATATGCAACCACTGGATTAAAGCGCGGAACCGCATTTTCGGTGAAGCAGTTGAATGGTTCCCTGAAATGGAAGCTGAATGGACTATGAAACCACACTATTACATGGCAAACTACCGCTTCTACAATTACCCCTATGTTTACGCCCAAATGTTTGTGTACTCACTATATGAACACTATTTAACAGGCGATAAACTGTTTGTGCAAAAACTTAAAAACGCACTCTCAGCCGGAAGCAGCCTATCACCTTTAGAAATTGGACAAACCGTACAATTAAACATCAACTCACCAAATTTTTGGAATAGCGGTTTAAAAATTTTTGAAACATTCATAAAAAATGTTGAAAAAATCATTTAATCCTCATTTTTATGTACAACATTATTAGATACATGCTTTTTATCTACACGTAATTTATCCACTTCAACTCTATCAGGAATAACAACCACTAACGATTTATCAAGGTTATCTTTACCATAATTCACTTTAACCTTTTCTGTTTTAGCATCAGAATAACACGCTGTTAACTGTGCTGCTACATAAATTGCCTCCTTAGTCTTAACACCTTGCAATATAGTAATTGGACCAACAATATCTGGCAACTCAAAATAATACTCACCTACACCCTTAAGTAACTTTAAAGTTTTATTTTCCACCTCATTACGACCTACAATAATTTTGTTTTTACCTAACCGAAAATGCCTACCAAACCGCAACAAAGTCACATCATTAACAGACACATTTTTCTTATGCTCAAACAAATCCCAAAGTTTTTTTGAATATTCTTCACAAGTTAACAGACAACCACCTGCAGGTGACGGAAAATTAGTAATGCCTAATTCTTTAGCCAATTGAAATTGAGGTTTACGAGAACGACCTGAAATAGCCATCAACTTACTCCTATCAACAAGACCCCTTCTTTCAGCAACAGTTTCAGGTAACAGTTTTGCAGAAAGAGGCCGCAATAATTTATTCTCCAACCCTGCTGCCTTTTCAATGGTTCTAAGTGCCGGACCATGCTGAGACATCGGACGCTCTCCCAACACTTCACCCGTAAATAAAAAATCTGCACCCACTTCTTTTGCAAATTTAATAGCCTGCTTTAAAATAAAAATTTTACAATCTATACAAGGATTAATATTTTTACCATAACCATATTTTGGCTTTCTAAGCATTCGAATATATTCTTTATTAACCGTGACAATCTTCAAAGATGTTTTTAACTGTTTTATCGCAGCTTCTGCTTCACTTGTTCCATCTTTTTTAGGAATGCCAAAAGGCGTTTTTACATTGAACGCAATAACCTCTATACCTTGATTTAGAATAAGTTGTGTTGCAAGAATGCTATCTAAACCGCCTGAAAACAATGAAATGGCTTTAATATGTGACATTGAAAACACATTTTAAAAATGCAAAATAATAACGTATCTATAAAAAACATGAAAATCTTAAATATCTCTGAAACACCTGTAAATCTGAATTTTTCATTTTTTTCTACTATAAACCTATTTTAAACCGTTAAAATCAAACAAATCACTAAACCATCAACAAACACGCCTTCCCCAAAAAACATTTACAATAAAATCTGCTGCAAACAACACACAAACAAAAAAAGAAACAAACAACATAACACACCCAACAAACCTAAACACAAAATACGCAATAAACCCCTTCCAGACTGTCTGAAAACTAGCCGAAGCTATATGCAAAAATTAAAAACTGTATGATGCAAAACATTTGAACAGTGCAAATATAAAAATATTTTTAAAACACAAATTTTTAGAATCGTTTACAACTGCAAAAATTCTGTAATTTAGTTTTCAGATAGTCTCTGGGGTTGTTGTGTCTTTTAAGCTTGATGTGGTAAGGTGGTTAGGGTGTGTTGTGGTTGTGGGTTTTTTGTGCTTATGTCTTTTGGGTGGTGTTTGGTGTTTTGGAGGTTTTTGGTTTTTATAGAATAGGAAGTTTGGTGCCTTACCCAATTAGAGCAGGTTCCCAAACCCCCTTCTCAGAACCGCACGGACCAGTTTCCCGGTATGCTAGCTCGCCAGCAAACTCCCAAAACAAACAAAAAAAATTGTTTTAGCATTGATAACCTTATTTGGACTATTTACATTACACAAATCCTCACAAAATATCAACAGAGCCGCCTGCCACCCTCCGCCACGTAATGGAGTTTCCCCACCTCAAACTACTATGATGACTGTGAGACCCACTGAAAACAACAACTGCTACTGCTACGGCATTAGTTGTTGTCCTAGATTGCATCATTTTTTGTTATTCCTTAATGTTTTTGTTGTTTTTTTGTTTTCAGGTTGGGTTTCTCCGTTTAGCTGAGATGACACATTTTGGTGTGGTTTAGGCCGCCACTTGGCTCTTTAGCGTGCTTCTTGCACATTGGAACCACCCGATGAATACAACCACCCCCTACACTGGTGGTTGTAGGGTTGTTCGTGCGCGCATCAATTAGTCTTTGATCCTGTGGGATCCCGCGCACCCCAACAATTAGGGCTAAGAGCTTGGAATTTTTGCAGTTTAGCCGTAGCCGTGCCACACGTTGGTCTTGCACCTCGGGTTCGTACACTGATTTCGAGCTCAGGTGCTTTTCGTAATGCTGTGGTTCCCTTTTTCCTTTCGGTGTTGGGTAATACGATGGCCACCTAGATGTTTCATCAATCTAGGGCCGCTTTTGGCGATGTCAACTCAGCCTCTTACGGACGCACGAGTTGTTTGTTGGGTTCTGTTTTGGTGGGGCGGTTGTGCGTAGGCAGGATAGGTCTTCAAAGAAGGTTATTTTTCAGGGTTTATAGTAGAAAAAAATGAAAACTCAGGTAAAAATGGCGTGATAAGTAAGGGAGAATCGTTATTTTATTAATAGTTTGTCGTTGAATGTTGGTGTGGTTGTTTTGGTTGTTTGGGGTTGTTGGTGTGCAGGTGTTTTTTTAAGGTGAAGGGGTTGTTTTGTGTGTGGTGTTTTGTTGTTTGGGTTTTGTTGGGTTTTTGTTGATGTGTTTAGGTGTGTTTTTTCTTTTGTGTGGTTTGAGGGTTTGGTGGATTATTTGTGGTTTTGGTACGAATTTTTCTATTTCAAATAATCTACTCCAAGTTAGAACAATGCCGAAAATTCTCATAGAACAAACTCTCATCCAACAAGAGACCATTTGGACAAAACAGTAAACAAAGACGAGCCGGCAGACAACAAACAATCATTTACAATGGGTTATTCTGCACATCTACACAATAAAAAACAACACAAAACAACTTATCTAAAACTGTATCTCTTGGAAATTATATAAATACTACATCAAAATATGATAATATTATAGTTATATGGTGATTTATGGTATGACTGTTGTGTTTCGTGTTTCTCGTAGATCTTTGTTATTGATTGCTTTGTTGGTTGTAGTGTTGTTTTCTTCTTTATTTGTATGCATGTTTGTGAATGGTTATAGTGCTGCTTCTTTGGAGAATACAATACGTGTTAAAAATGAAACCGAACTCAAAAATGCCATAAGTAATGCCTCAGACGGCAAATCCACTATTATAGCCCTAGACAACGACATAACCCTAACCACCTATGACGAAGGTAACTATACATATAATTACGCTGTTGCTACACTTATCATTCCCGCCAACAAAGACATCACATTAATAACCAATAAAGATAGTGGGTTTTACAAACTAATCGGCGCAGTTAATATGCCTACTGTTATTATTGGAGCGGGGGGAGTGTTAAGACTTGATGGCATTATTGTAACTCACAAAAAAGGTTTTACTGGTTGCGGAGTGAACGTTATGGGACGCACATATATTGATTCTGATGGTATGCTTTACTTGTGTAATGGCGAGATTTCAGGTAACACCGCTAACTCTGTTACTGGATTTGGGGGAGGAGTAGTTAACGATGGCATTTTTACTATGTCTGGAGGCAAAATTTCGGGCAACACCGCAGAACTGGGCGGTGGTGTATACAACGAGGGTAACATGCAATATTGGGGTACTTTCATTATGTCGGGTGGAGAAATTACAGGTAACACCGCTGACTTTTGTGGTGGGGGCGTGTACAACACTTTCTATAGTAAGTTTATCATGTCGGGTGGAGAAATTACAGGTAACACTGCCGATAACGGTGGAGGGGTATCCATGGATCACTATAGCGAGTTTACTATGTCAGGTGGCAAAATTTCAGGTAATACAGCGTTTAAGCAAGGTGGTGGTGTATATAGTCCTCATTCAAGTCCTTTTGTTATGTCGGGTGGCACGATTTCTGGTAATGCTGCTAATGAGGGGGGTGGTGTGTATGTTTATGGTGAATTTTTTGATAGACATGGTGGTGTAATTTCAGGTAATACCGCCACAAGTGGCGATAATAATGTATATCTTTGTAGTACTGGTGGTGGTTCATCTAATGGAAATAATGGTCAGAGTGTTTGGAATTTTGATGTAAAACATGTTTTAGTTACTTGTGTGATTATTATTGTAGCGATGGGTATTGCTATGGCTACTTTGTTTGTTTACTTCCAAAAAAGAATAAACCAAGTAGAAAAAACCAAATAGCTCTTTTTTCCATACATCAATATTAACATATGCACTTTGAAGACTATTTTTTTTTATAACTAACTGAGCTATTTAAATATGTAAAAATGATAACTCTGATTCGCCTTAACAATCAGAATACCAGTTACGCTGTCGCTAAAAAAGTTACACTGTAAGTTGTGTATGGGTTTATGAACGCATGGTTTTTTGTAACTTCAAAAAAATAGGGGAAAAAGAGTAGGATAATCCGAAATTCCCTAATTTTTACCTACCATATTTGTGTATAAACCAAAATTCACGAACGATTTACAAATTAGACCATTTTCCAAAAACTTCACAACACATT
>JGI24702J35022_10002036_pt1 | contig 12461 bp, 9 predicted proteins | sample TergutTh196P4_FD_35022 | JGI IMG/M metagenome (IMG submission 35022)
GACGTGAAGAAAATGACGGCGATAAACGTAAATAATGAGGCGAATATGCTGATGAAGTAGGGGATAAAGCTGATGTAATAGTCAAAAATGATTTCCTTATACGTTAGTTCGGGAATCATTAATTTATCAAATTTTTCCGTAATGTCAAAGACAATGACAATCATAATGATACCTATCAAAAAAAATACAAATGACCCAAGAAACTTCTTAATGATGTAAATGTCAATTCGCTTTAGTTTAAAATCTTTTAGTCGCATAATAATTGAAAGTTGAAAATTGAATTACGGTTCGATCCAGCGGACGTAGGCAAAGTCCATGCGATGCGGCAAATTTTTGTTGTGGGGATATATGCGGATGCCGACTTTGAGATGTCCCATCTCGGTGGTGGTTCGCTTCAACTCAAAGCATAACATCGGGCCTTCTTCTTTTACTAAACTGAACGCTTCCGAAGTAACAAATTCAAGTTTATGGGTTTCGGGGTTTTCACGGGCAAAGACTAAATCTATCCCTAACATGCTACGAAGGTCTTTGCGGTTTATCACGATTTCTAACGAATAATCTTCGCCTACGACATGTTGAAAGGATGAACGGGTGTTGTAATTAAACGATTCTACCTCAAACGAATCCCAATGCGCCGCCACTTCTTTTTTCCAATCTGCCAAGTCTTTGGCTTCGGCGAAGTTGTGAGATGAAAGCATCATAGAGCGGGTAGCCAACTTATTGTAGAACCGGTTGAAGTAATCGTCCATCATCCGTTTCATGGTATAGTCGGGCGCTATTTGAGACATCGAGTTTTTGATATACTGAATCCAGCCCGGAGAATAACCGTCGCCGTTTTTAGCAAAATACAGCGGGATGATTTCGTCTTCAAGCAGATGATAGATAGTGGCTGCATCCAACTGGTCCTGATAGTGTTGGTTTTCGTAGGTACGTTTTTCGGTCACTGCCCATCCGGCGCCTTTGCGGTAGCCTTCATACCACCAGCCGTCTAAGACGGACAGGTTGAGTACGCCATTCATTTCAGCTTTTTCTCCGGAGGTACCGGAGGCTTCTAACGGACGGGTAGGGGTGTTTATCCATACATCTACGCCCGACATCAGGCGGCGTGCGAGGCGCATATCGTAGTTTTCGAGGAAAATAATCTTACCTAAGAACTCAGGGCGACGCGATATTTCGACGATATGCTTTATCAATCCCCGACCGCCCCCGTCATCGGGATGCGCTTTGCCGGTAAACACAAATTTCACCGGTAATTGGTTGTTATTTACGATTTTAGATAGTCTTTCCAAGTCCATAAACAACAGATGTGCCCGTTTGTAAGTTGCAAACCGTCGTCCGAAGCCAAACAACAGGGCGTTCGAATTGATACGGTCGAGAATGGTTACTACTTTAGAGGGGTCGCCCTGATTTTTTAGCCAGTTTTCCTTATATTGTGATTTTATATACTCGATGAGCTTGAATTTCAGAGCTTTCCGTATTTCCCATATTTGAAGGTCGGGCGCTTCTTGAATTTTTCCCCATAGCATCTTATTCGACTGGTCGGTGAAAAAGTTGGCGTCAAAGTTTTCATAGCAGAATTTTTTCCATTCAGTAGCCATCCATGTAGGCATATGAACGCCGTTGGTAACATGCCCTACATGCAGTTCTTGCGGGAAATAACCTTTCCATATCGGTGCAAACATTTCGCGTGACACCACGCCGTGCAGCAAGCTCACCCCGTTGGCTTCCTGACAGGTATTCAATGCGAAAGTACTCATGCAAAACTTCTCATTGCTGCCGGGGTTGGTGCGTCCCATGTTGATAAAATCCTGCCATGAGATACCTAATTGTCGCGGGAAATGACCCATATATTTGCCGAATAAGGCTTCATCGAAATAGTCGTGACCAGCCGGAACGGGGGTGTGTACCGTATACAGGGAAGAGGCGCGAACCACTTCGAGCGCTTCGTTAAATTCAAGGCCGTCTTGGTTGATATAATCAGCAAGACGCTGGACATTTATCAGAGCGGCATGACCTTCGTTACAGTGATACACCTGTTTTTTGATACCTAACTTATTCAGTAACAAGATGCCGCCTATGCCTAACAGGTATTCCTGTTTCATCCGGTTCTCCCAGTCGCCTCCGTACAGTTTGTGCGTAATCGAACGATCCCAATCGCTGTTTTCCGGTACATCCGTATCCATCAGGTATAATGAAATGCGTCCAACGCTTACTTTCCATATTTGCGCATAAACGGTATGGTCGCAGAAAGGGATTTCGAGAACCATCGGTGCGCCGTCGGCAGTCATGACTTGTGTTATGGGAAGCGTCGTAAAATCCTGCTGTTCATAATTGGCAACCTGTTCGCCATCCATCGACAGCGATTGAGAGAAATAGCCATAGCGGTACAAAAACCCGACGGCGGTCAGGTTGATATTGCAATCACTGGCTTCCTTCAGGTAGTCGCCGGCAAGGATACCAAGACCTCCGGAATATATTTTCAATACATTTGTCAAACCGTATTCCATGCTGAAATAAGCGATAGAAGGTTTCGACCTGTCCGGCTCGATGTTTGTATATGCTTTAAACATCTCATATACGGATTGTATCCTTTCCATCAATATGTTATCTCCGAGTATTTCCTGTATTCGTTTGTTGGACAGCCTTTGTAGCAGCAAAACCGGATTACCTTCCGAATTGTTCCATAATACGGGGTCTATTTTACCGAACAGTTTTGCGCCTTGATGATTCCATACCCACCACAGATTCGTTGCTATTTCATTAAGCATTTGTAGTTGCCGGGGCAATTTGGAGTGAGAATAGATGTCCCTCCATATTTGATCATTTGAATTAGTCTGAGGAATTTTCATTATTGTTTCGTTTTAAAAGAAGCCGCAAAGATAGTTATTTTATTCGAGAACTCGATTAAAATAACTATCTTTGCGGCCTAAATTAATTATTATTATGAGAAAATTACTTATCTGTTTTTTATGTGTGTTAGGGTGTATGAGTTGCACCCAATTGAAAAACACGAAGATAAATGAAAAGGATAAACAGGTGTGGATGAACCCGTTTAACATTTTAAGTACTGAACCCGTCAGTTTTAGCTCCGGAGGATGGGAACTGTCCGATCTCGCTCAATGGACTAAAACACAAAAAGGGCTTGACGTCATTTATATTTATATTGACGCCATCACAAACCGTACCGTTACGGACGCACAGATCGAAGATTTCTGCGATATGTTGAAGAAAACCAATAAGGAACTGGCGATAGAACTTGCCGGACTGTGTAACTGGTACCAGTCAAGCTATCAACCGGGGACGGACGATTTTGCGAACCAATCCGTTTATGGCGAAAGAGGAGAATTTTACAGGCTTCGAAAATTTAGAGATGCTTTAACTAAAAGAGGATTGAAAATCAGCTACTTGAATTTCGACCATCCTTTTATGCGGGCGATGAATCCTACGTATGAAAATGTAAGCCCTAAAATGAGTATTAAGGAAGCGGCAGAACAGTTGTACCTGTCCATGGCCATGTGGCAAAAAGAGTGTCCGGGTATCAAATTCAATTACGTGGTTAACTTCCCAAATCATGGTTGGAAAGGCGGCGCACCTGTAACAGGAAGTCCAATACCCGAATTTTCAGAATATTTTTTCGGTGATTTCTACGATGACTTCAAAGAGATATGCCGTCTGAACGAGACTTCCGGTATACGAATGAACGCTATCGTCGTTGATTTTCCGTATAACCCCTATTTAAATTCGGACATGGCGTTCCCGAAATCTGAAAAAACAGACCGAATTAGGGATTTGGAAAAAGAAACGAAAGACGCAGGTATGAAATTCGGGATCATCTTTAATAGCGAAGACGAAGGCATGGGTAGAAATGGGGCCGGCAACCGGCAGTATTATTCCGCTTCCTTAGAGTTCGTCGATTATTATGTGTTGAACGGAGGCGAACCCGATTTTTTCATCAATGAATCATGGTATCAGAACCCCGACAAATTATTGCCTGAAGATGAGCCTTATACGATTGCCAATCTCACGTTGGAAATGATAAAACGCGTCAAGAAATAATAAGACGATTTCTTTTATTGTTTAGAATTGCTAATTCAAATGCCTGTTCATAGTAGTTGATAAATTTTCCCCATTCGGCCTGTTCGGCTAACCGGAAACAATTGTGACGGACTTCGTTTATGTCTGCTTCCATTTGTTGAAGTAGATGTGCTGCAATGCGGTTGATAACATCGAAATAATTATCATCGGTCCTTTTAACGACGACAGCGCCCTCTTTCATATCATCTCCGGAAACAAGGGTTTTGGCCCATAAGCCGAAGCCGGCAAGGTCGGTTGTTATGGTCGGGATACCGAAGGCGATGCTTTCCAACGGGGTATATCCCCATGGTTCGTAATACGAGGCAAAAACTGTTGCATCCATGCCGATAAGCAGGTCATAATACGATTTGTTAAAAATCTTGTCCTGACCATCCAAGTAGCACGGAACAAAAATGATTTTCAGTTTTTCGGAAGTCGTATTTGTAAATCCCGATGAAAGGATAAAGTTTACTACTTTGTCTTCCCCAAAATTTCGAATCCAATGCGTTAGAAACGGCATTTGCAATGGTTTATATGCCTGATAATCATTCTCTATGCAAAACTTCAAGTCGGCGCGCGCCCCATGAACCCAAGCCGGCACCATGATGAAAGCGATGGTATCGCGTTTCAGGCGGTCAGAATGGCGTAGTTGGTTCATTGTATCAATAAACACATCCAACCCTTTGTTGCGATATTCGTAACGTCCGCTTGTAGCCACCAGAAAGGTGTCGGGTTCGGGCAGGCGACCCGTCAACTTCCACACAACATTCAGTAATAGTTTTCGCGCTTCGTTCTGTTTTTGTATATAGGCCTCGCCTTCGGGAACAAATCCTTTTTCGAAACCGTTGGGCGTCACTATATCAGGCGCCTTGCCAAGCAGTTGATGACATTCGGTAGCTGTAATCTCGCTTACCGTTGTGAAACAATCCACATGCAGCGCAGTTTGTTTTTCTAAGGAATGTTTGGCTTCGACATTCAACTCGTATGCCATTTGGCTGCCATTGTAAGCCGATAAATGACTGTATAGCGGTTTGTTGTTACCCGCAATAGAGCGTCCAACGGTTGTGGCATGGGTTGTGAACAGGGTAGCGACAGTCGGCACGTGCTTTTGAAGATAGAGCGCACCCATACAAAGCATCCACTCATTGAACTGTGCCACAACATTTTTGCTCTTAAGCTTGTGAAAATTATAAAAACTTTCGATTATCAGTCCGGTGGCATAGGCGAAGATGCACGCCTCGTCGTAGTCGCCGTAGCCATGTGACGAATCGACGCCGAAAGTATCCCACATATCATAGTAGAGGGCATCCCTTTTATCTAAAAAGGTTTTAAAGGAAATCAGGATAACAGCCGGTTTGCCCGGCACAAGCCAACGGCCTGTTTTAACGTGGAAATTGTTCGGTAACGACATTTTCCATTCACTAAATAAAGTGTTATCTTCTTTAAAATCGTCGGGGTTATTATTCAGGTCAGGCCCGATAAAAATAAGGTTGTCGGCAAACCGCTTTTTTAGAGCGTGCGCCTTAGAAGACAATACCGTATAGATACCTCCTACTTTATTACATACCTCCCAACTGCACTCGAAAATATAATCAGGTATTATCATTTTTTTCTTTTCTTAAAATATTTCACTCCGAAAAACGCCAAAACAGCGATTAGAACTACCGGCCATATATCGACAAAGAACAGGCAGATGCTCTCTAACATAACCCATCCGAATTTCAAAGCTTCTACGAAACGGACGCCAAAGGGAGTAGTATATGGTTTTATCTTTTGTTCCTTTACAATCACGTCATATTTAATACTTTGATTTTGATACAAGGACAGCGTTATCGTGCTGAAGTTTATTTTGTCAAGTATTTGCAGGTTAGCCAATTTTGCCTCGTCCGCCTGTTGTTGTTTGCGTAGCAGACTTTCTTCCGCGCCGGTCACGTCATTCAGTCGTTTGCCTTTGCTGTCAATGGCGTTCACCATTCGGCTTTCAAACTGTTCCAATCGGATTTGTTCCATTTTTTTTGAAAGCAAATCAAGTGTAACATCTTTTGCTTCGATAATCCGGAAGTCCATAAAATCAATAAGTTGCGCGATTTCTTTTAAGGTGGCGTCAAGTTTGGTGTTCGGAACGCGCAGAATAAGAGAATTAAGCACTGTATAATAGGTGGTTACAAGCGTAGAATCCTTCTTAATAGTCGTTGTTTTTGTATTGTTGATTCGGCTGGTAAGGTCACTTTTTTCCACAAAACCGCTATTGTTAACTACAATGTTTTCAATCATATAGGTTGCTTGGATAACATCATTGACCTTAAACCTGATGTTTGCGGTTCGAATCATTTTTCGGGTTGAATCATTCGGGTTTTCCATCGCGGCCGAAGACGAAATATACTCCGAAGGGGAGTATTGGGGTGGTTCGTCTTGCGCTGATAGTTCCATCTCTTCTTCTGCAATTATTATTGCTGTGTTAGCGCCTCGCGATTCATTTTGCTCCGGATAATTTGTAGTGCAGGCCCCTACCGCTATTACCAGAAGTGCAACCATGACAATTTTTATACTTTTCATCTTTTAAAACTTTTATTTTCTACGGCTTCGTGTCGCATATTGTATGCAAAAGTAATCAATATTTTCAGAAAAAGATGGGAATATATGATTTTTTTATTATCTTTGCCCGCTCAATTATAAAAAATGACTATATGGCCAAAAGAAGAGATTTGAAGAAAGATATTGATTATCTGTGTGATGAATTACGATTAGAATCGTTAGGTTGCTTGCTTCAACCCGAAATAGACGACGCTAAGTATGCGGAGTTATTAGAACGCATCGAACAACTGAACGTTGAGTTCAGGAGCAGGGTTCAAGGCGCTTCCGTTAAGGCCGATAGTCGGCTTGCCAAACATTATTATAAGCAGTTGCGCGAGGATTTCAATGTGGAAGCCGAGAAACTCTATGCGGAATTGAAGTCGTTAATAGTAGAAAAAAGCGAAAATTGAACATAAAACGTTTCTTTAGCAGATTGGTTCTGCGCGTATTAGGATGGAAAATCGGACCGACAGGCGATGATGTTCCCAAGAGTGTGATATGTGTAGCTCCCCATACGAGCAACTTAGACTTGACAATGGGCAAACTTTTTTATAATGCTATCGGGAAAAAAGCGAAGTTTCTGATAAAGAAAGAATGGTTTTTCTTCCCTTTAAGTCTTTTCTTTAAAAGTTTGGGCGGTATCCCGATCAACCGCAGCAAGAAGTCCTCTTTAACCGAGCAGTTAGCCAAAGAATTTGCAAAACGCAAATTCTTTCATTTAGCCATTACCCCCGAAGGCACGCGCAAGAAAGCGAGAGAATGGAAAAGCGGCTTTTATTACATTGCCTTAAAAGCCTGCGTGCCGATACAAATCGGTTTTATCGACTACCATAAAAAAGAAATAGGCATTAAATCAACTTTTTATCCTACCGGAAATGCGGAACGAGACATCTTAGCCATTCGTGCGATGTATGAAGGCATTAGAGGTTACAACCGGAAGAATTTTGCCGGATTAGTCAATTATTAGTAAAAATTGTTGTAGATTTCATTTTCTTTTAATAATTTTGCGTCAGGTTGGAAGTTGGAACCACGAAATAGTATGATTCTATCAAAAAATACCGAATCCCATGAAAACGATTTTTTTTGTAATAATAATCATGCTGTTATCATCCTGCTCCTTAAATGAGCGTATTGAAGATGATGTATTACAGTCGCTTACAGTGCCGCGTCCCTTCGCCATTCCCAAAAACGCCGATGAATACTTTTTTAACTACCGGTTGTCGCAGTTTGCTCCCAGTTCGGAACCTTTTATCAAAGAGACTTTCGGTAATACCTTGACTTTTGAACCTTCCGGTTTCTGGGAGCATCCCTCCTATACCTCTTTTGTCGTTGGTTTTGCAACCAACCTGCCAGCCATCTCCGCTGTCGAATACGGCGAATCGACATCCTACGGACATATGACCGAAACATCGGATTCGTACTATTACCGGCATCTGCATTATATTCGGGAACTGAAACCGGGTGTCACATACCATTATCGCATCCGGGTACAAGACCACGACGGCGTCTCAATCGCTTCCGGCGACTATTCCTTTACCTTGCCCGAAATACCCGCTACAGCTATCCGTATCCCCGACGACATGCAAGGCGCTCCTCCTTATCACCTGACACAGGACAACGCGCTCTATGTCCTTACCGGCGACATGACGGTTCCAACCTTGGCTATCAACATCAAAGCGCATAATGTTACCATCGACTTGGACGGACATACCCTGATATACGATAACGCCCGTCCGACAGTGACAGGTAGCTGGTGGAACGACTATGCTTACAACGAAGAAGCTACCTTTGGAATTCGTGCCGGTCTATGGAACTTTACTAACGCCAAAATTTTTAACGGCATCATCAAACAAGGCAGTAATGGCGGCGACGGATTTATAGGAATCGGATTTAATCCGCTGTATTTAAATCACATGGGCACAGGAAGTCGTAATGAAGTAGCCGGAGTGACAGTCGATTATTATGGAAACAGCGTAGCCGGTATGATCACAGGCGACGGTAAGGTACATCACAATGTAATCATCGACCGAGGTACGGTGATCGACAACCGTCATCAGGGCATCAAGGTGCTCGAAGTAGGCAATTCATCAACTAACGAAGTCGCTTGGAACACTATCCGCCGTTTTCGCCATCAAGGCATCTACAGCAGCGGCTTTATTCATCATAACGAACTCTACTCCGATAGCTTCGACACTAATTCCTTCCTGATAGGCCCGGGCGAAGGAGCCACCGTTTCAAATAACATCCTGTTTGGAATGGGTTACAATCCTTGTGGTATCGGGTGGGCTAACAATCTGATTGTCAGGAATAATTTTATTTATATACGCGGATTTGCACCCGAGAGGCGCAGTACCGAATACGACCGTAATTCGGCCGTTTCCGGCCTTCGTACCACCAACTACGACAACATCAACTACAGTAACATGCTTTACGAGGACAATGTCATCGTCCTCAAAGCAGAAGACGGCTGTACACAGGCGCGGGGTATCTGGACTACCAACGGAACGAACGACCACCAGCTTATCTATCGCCGCAACACCGTCAAAGTAGAAGCCATGCCCGGCAATGTGAATAAACCCAGCGAATATTTTTATAACAACGACGTTAACAATGCCATCACTGCCCTTACGTTAAGCGGTTCGGAAGTAGACCTGCTTCCCAACAGCGCCAATATCCCCCAACCGATCATCTTTGAAGACAACCGTTTTATCGGAAACGTCAACCTGATAACGCTCGGCGAAGGCTACGGGATAGCCTCCTCCGTTTGGATGTATCGTACAACGTTCGAAATGTTAGAGCACGACAACGAATATTTTCGTCCGGTAAGGCTTGGTTTCTGGTATTGGAATACGCTCAACAACAGGCTGATAGATACCGAAACAATCAATATCGCTTCAAACGGGATGACGCCCCATTTTTACGGTAGCGATGGCTACATGGAAATCAGCTACGGCCAATCGCACGAACTGATGTTGACTGCCGGCAGCCAGCCGCTCAGAAACACAACCGTAACTATCACGATTGACGGAGCGCGTACTTTCAATGAAACGACCGACAACAACGGCAGACTTCGTTTCGACTTCCTTACCGTTCAGCATCTTAGCTATCAGACCGTATCAAAAACCGACTACCAGCAATACACATTTACCGTCGCCGGCTATACCCCTCGTACCATACCGGTTTCACAACTCAAAACGACAGCCACAATAGCTTTTTAGGATTTTGTAATAAATATTTTATTTTATTAAATGTATAAAATCTTTTGTTTTTTGATTCTAATTCCTTTTCTCTTTTGCTGTACGGGAGGAAAGAAAACGGCTATGGGTGAGACTATAGAGGTCGCTGAAAACAGCAGGGTTATAAACATAGACGATGCTTTCAAAGATATCAGGGAAATACGTTTGTCTGATATTGCTGACAGCGTAAGTTTTTTACCGCTTGAAACAACGCAAAACGGTTTGGTTAGCAACATAAATGCTAATTTTATATTCACTCCTTCTTTAATTATTTATTTTTCAGGAATCTTTGACTGGACAGGTAAGTTTAAGGGAAATATTATCAAAAGGGGGCAGGGACCTTATGAAGAACCGGAAGGTGGTAAATTATTATTTCATAACAACAATTTTTATTCAAAAGGAACCAAGTTGATTGAATACGACAATACCGGCTCCCCTACCGGAAAAGTCAGACGCCTGTACGAAAGCCGCATTTTTTCAGACAATGATGAACTTCGTTCCAGCGCAGCTTTTTTTAGCGCCGGAAAAAATCTTGCGGTTTATGCTTATCCCAATCTTATTTATTTCATTAATACCGATTTCAAAACAATTGACGCCAGACTTGTCGCCGGAACAGACACGATAAAACCACACATAGAAAGAACAATAAGGGACGATTTTGTCACTTACTATAAAGATAAGACCATCTTCTATAATTTTATGAACGATACGATTTTCTATGTTACTGACGAAGGATTGGAGCCTCAGTGGGTTGTAAACTTTACCGGAGACCAAAGGCTATCTACTGAAACTATTCTTATAGATGGGAGATTATTTAGAGAGGAAGAATTTAATCTAATGGTTTCAGGAAGTACTGAATACGAGAACACACGGCGTGTTTTACTGTTTGATAAAAAGCTTTACGCAAATGGGGTTTTCGAGACTGACAACTATATTTTTTTCCAGATGCACGAAATGACACCTTTTGCAAAGTTACGGGGAAGGGAGGAGAAAGCTCCTTATATTGTTATTTTTGATAAATCAACCCAACAAACGTTCCGCGTAAAAGGCAATGGCTTTGTTGATGATTTAACCGGATTAGTCGGTATGTCCGGCAAGAATTACTTTTTTCCTTCAAAAGGCATTATTGACGAAAAAATGATACATGCCGTCTGGCCTTTTGAAATTCTTGATTTTGTAAAAGAATGCGGGGACGCGGGACGCACCGTCAACCCCCGCCTGTTGGATTTTTCTAAAACACTTGATCCCGAAGATAATCCGGTATTGTTACTTGTCCACCTGAAATGAAAATAAACTATACGCACATGAAATCAACTACTATCTACTCTACCCCGACTGGTAACAGCTACTTGTTTGATGTCAAAAAACAGTATCTGCTTAATTTGCATCCTGTCGTTGAACTGATCCATCATTGCAGCGCCGATGGCTTTTCAGAAAGTAGGACCGTTCCTAATTCCCACGTTCCTAATTCCTAATTCCTAATTCCTAATTCCTAATTCCCACGTTCCTAATTCCTAATTCCTAATTCCTAATTCCTAATTCCTAATTCCTAATTAAAAAAAACTCCTTCCGGGTATTGCATGGTTACACAGTGCAGCGAGCCGCGTTGTTTGATGAGCGCGCGGCAATCAATGCCGATGATTTCCCTGTCGGGAAAGGCTTCTTGTAAGGCTTTTTGTGCAAGGAGGTCTTTGTCGCTTTTATAGAAAGGCATTAATACTGCCCCGTTGATAATAAGGAAATTGGCATATGAGGCAGGCAATCGCTCCCCTTCAAGTATTACTTTATCCGCCATTGGGAGTGGGATTAACCGGTAGGGTTGGCCGGCTGCTGTACGAAACGCTTTCAATTCCTCCTCCATAGCATGTAAATCGGTAAAATGTTCATCCGTTTCGTCTGTGCATTGGACGTAAGATATCGTTTGTTCATCGCAAAAACGTGCAAGCATATCTATATGACTGTCCGTGTCATCGCCGGCGAGATAACCGTTTCCCAACCAAAGTATCCGTGAACATCCGAACAGCGCTTTCAAGTGTATCTCCAATTGCTCCGGGTGCAGGTATTCATTCCGGTTTACAGAGCCAAGACATTCAACAGTTGTCATTAAAGCGCCCTTTCCGTCGGTTTCGAGACTTCCGCCTTCCAGCACAAACGGCTGCATATTAACTACTTCGACCTCTTTTGCAAATGTATTCATTTTTGCTAATGTCCTTGTAATCAGGTTGTCGTAGTTGGCGGCATACTTCATTCCCCAGCCGTTAAACACAAAGTCGTAGACGACAGGCTTTCCGTTTATGTAAACCGTTATGCCGCCATGGTCGCGCGCCCATGTATCGTTACTCATGATTTCGCGGAAAATAATATTTTCAAAATTGACGGTTCCTAACCGGCGACGAACGTCCGCTTCGTCGGTGCAGATAATCAACAGCTTTTGACGTTTCACAATTTCCCTTGCAATAGCGACAAAACAATCCGCCACCTCGTCGAGCATGGGCGCCCAATCGGTCTGTTCATGCGGCCATGTCAACTGAACGGCGCTCTGCGGATGCCATTCCGCCGGAAAATGAATCTTTTGTT
>JGI24702J35022_10002037_pt1 | contig 12458 bp, 24 predicted proteins | sample TergutTh196P4_FD_35022 | JGI IMG/M metagenome (IMG submission 35022)
TATTCACCATTAGGATCTGGTACCCATTTACCATTGACCCGTAAACGTTCACCAATACGTGCGCCTGCTTCATTATTAGGATTAAATGCAGGTGTTACATTCCAACCTGCACTATTATATATTGCTTCTTTATCTATATGTAAACGTGGTCTATCTTCATATAAAGCAATACGCGCTGCAGCTGCCGAACGATATACACCTTGAACATTCATAAAACCACCTGGTAATGCGCCCATATGTTTAAGTACCATTAAACCAAATTCACGTTGTAACCATGGCGCGCAGTCGTATATACTACGTTCAACCATAGCATGTGCCATTGGTTTATTTGTAGATGAGTATCTATCATAAAATACTAATGGTCTACAGATAGCTACATAACCTACGTTACCTGCAGTAGGTGGTATATATTGTAATGCACCTGGTGATAGTATTATATTTGATAATGATAATAATTGATCAGGTTGTTGTTCGTCTTGTACCTGTGTAAGCATTGCACCTTCAAGTAAAGATGCTTTAATAAATGGTACAAGTGAACGTAATATAGACTCTACTTCAGCTGCTTCAGATGTACGTGGTAGTGTGTAACATCTCTTATAAGCATCTGTTTGTGGGAATGATCTTAATTTAATTTTGTCTAAAGCTTTATCTGCGGCTAGTTCATGTTTGAACTGTGCTATTAAATCATTATCTTCTGTGAAAGGAATACCTTGTAATACTGAATCAGCATCTCTACCATATAATTTTGTAAATACTTCATCAGCTAGTTCACTGTTCTTTCTGGTGAAAGTATCATCTGCTTCCATAATCATAAACCTTCGTTGATCTTCTTGATCGTCAAACTTTATCGGTACATCTTTATTAGATGTCATTATAAACTCTGTGTAAGAGTCTTGGTATATAGGATCCAATCCTTTATTTTCTTTCCTGATGGTTGTAGCAGTAGCTCTACTTTTAATAGTGGCTGCCGGATTACGACGGTCCACTTCTTCCTTTTCTTCATGGCACACAATAAGCGCGTCGGCATAGTCCGAATTAAATCGCGATTGACTGTCATATTGATCCGTAACCAACACATTATGTTTACCAAATAATCCTCTACATATCACTTCAGCAAATGTAGTTTTACCTGTGCCTTGTGCACGTGAAACAAACACAGGTACAACCTGTGTTTTCTGCATCGGGTAAAGCATCTTAGTACGTAACCAAGCTAATACCCACTGCCCGCAGCCATCTGATATATGTTCAATGAGCGTATAAATATGACTGGTATCACGATTAGTTTTCTTAGCAGGTACAGGAAAAGGATGTGCCACATTAAAGGTACCTTTCGTAGGATCATAGTAACCAGCAGGTGTAAAATAATCACGATGATATAATGGTTGTAAAGGACCATCGTTAGCTTCTGATATTACACGAGCTTTACTTAAATACTGTACACCCTGTGGTATCCATTGTTTATGTTTTTCCTCACCATTCTTGTCTTCTTCAGACACATATAATACATCGCGGTAATGGTCACACCATGCACTCTTTGTAAGTATCACACCATAATGTGTAAGATAGTAGTATTGCTTTTGTGACTTGCTGTATGCTACTATATCGCATAGGTTTTCCTTTGCCCATCTAGCACATGCTTCATAAGAGTCAAAGCCACCTTTGTGATTGATAACTTCATCATGGGCCATACGCATTTGCGTCTGCGCACTCTCATAAAGAACGCCATAGACAGCATCCCTTATGTCTTCTAGCATAATACACTTGCCTCCCTCCGTTATTGTTTAGACCAATACTCTGATTGTGCTTTTATGCTAGCGACATATTTATTAGTAACATAGGCGAAATCATCTGTGTCACGTGCGAGACGTTGTTTCTCACGCAACGGTGCTTCTGGCACGCAGCAATCTTTTATTAAAGGATTATTCCTACGGCCAGAGCATACACTATCATATACACAAATAGCACAATCCTTATTGGGTTGGGCCATTCGGTAATTCCTCTGTTGCTTTGTAGATTTTCACTGAGGTAATTGTGAACTCGTCTATTGCACGCGAGTTAAGTATAACAGGTACAATAGTTTTTTCTTTATTACCTGTGTACTTCATACAAGCAATAGGTTCACCCGACTTAATTATATTAGACATAAACGCAAGAGCTTCATCACAATTAACTTGTGGTGACTTCTCTTCGTCATACACTCTATCAAAGAAGTACTCTTTGTTAGATGCACCTTTAACAAAACTGAGTCTGACAATCTGCATATTACACTCCTTAGATGTCTATAGTTACACTTCCAACTTCTTGGAAATGTATACAAGATGGAATATCTTGTATCTGTATTTGAGCAATACCACCCGCTGCGCCAATCTTATCTTTCAAGAATGCTTTAAGCGAGTTAGTATTTATATCATCAATCTCAGTATATGGGATTGAAGCTGCCTTAAGTAATTCTATCTGCGCACCATCTACTGATGCCTTCTCTTTAACAAGGAAGCCACCATCATTAGCACGTAACCATTCAACCATGGTTTGTTTGTCATTTTCATTTTTGTTAGGTGTTTTCATTTTTGTTAGGTGTGCAATAGAACTTACGTTCATAAGACATGGTGCCACCTGACATAAGTTTAAGTTCACTTACACCAGCATTAAACATTTCCATTGGCAAGACTGAAGATGAATAGTATTCATATTCCTTCTTAGCTTCTGTAAATGCTGCCTCTGCTGCAAGCATCTTAACCTTAAGTTCTTTAAGGTGTTCACCCATCTTAGATAGGTTCTGCAAGACATTTTTATCAGAGTCTTGCATCATGTAATCGAATGCTTCATCAGCAATGTTAGGATCTGTATCCCTCAAGTGATCAGCTTCTTCACCCATGTTATTCTCCTTGACTATTTAGTTTAGTTGCATACGCAACAAGCTTACTTATATCTATTGCATCAAAGTCATATTCATTTAATAAAAACTTCTGGGTTTGTTCTCGTTTAAGTTGTTTGATTTCACAACCATAATATTCAGCTGCATCAGCTTCTATATGGTGCCTAAGTAACGGTAACGCTTCTCTCATAATAGAGAGAGCGCTATGGTCTTCACACTTACATACAGGCCAATGTACCTGAATGGTTCGCCAGTCCATAGCGCTATCTCTTTAACGTTTATTGCCGTTACGTTTGGAGTCACATTCATTTATGAAGTTATCCAAACAGTTAGGGTCAGTACGCAAAGCTGCACGGAGTAATTTTGCTTTACCAACACCGAATGAAAACGGATAGCGATCATCATCTGCCCAGCAGAATACTATCGTCGGGTTACCGTTATAAGAATCCCGATCTATTACCACATCACCCTGGGCCATTAGCTTTCATCTCCTTCGTCATCGTAGTCATCGTCTTCTTCGTAATCATCTTCGTCGTCGAAGTCATCTTCGTCGTCGAGATCCTCATCGTCATCGTCATCGATGTCTTCATCATCGAAGTCTTCGTCTTCAAACTCAGACTCATCGAAGTCATCTTCAGACTGATACTCCGCACAGGTAGCTGCATTAGCATCAACGGTATCGTTGAGCACGGCACACATACCAGTATCCTCGTTGCGGTTAATGCAACTACCACAACACATAAGCATACCTCCAAAATATAATCTTAATATATTATATCATATAAATGATATTATATTATAATTTATATATAAAAAGTTTAATGTAACCCATGTGAATGAAAGAAACTTTCACGCCTAGCTTGTGTAGCATCTTGTGCTTGTTCAAAAGCAATGAGGTTACCTTTAACATTCTCCAAGCATGCTCCCATCCAACCCTTACTAAACGCATCCTCAAGCATTACATCCATAACTTCTATAAGTTCACGTGGTACCATAGTTGACATAGGATGATCACTTATACGTGGTGGTTTACGATAGTCACCTACATCTTCAATTACTTTTTCAAACATAGTTTCAGCCATGCTCATTGTTCTATCCTCCGTAAAACATCATTAGCATATCGTATGGTGCTCGCTGGTATGTCAGTGCGACGTACTCGACCTAGCCCACAGTTATATGCTGCAGCTATCTCCCAACGATTTAAGTCTTGGCGAGTTAACCATGCTATATGTAATAATGCTAATTCTGTATTATCAAATGGATTCTTCCAATCATACGTTGTAATATCAAAGTAGTCACCATTCAATTGCCATAAACCATAATCCCAAGAACCATTAGCATTAGATCTATTGATAGCATCAAACTTACGTGTAGGGTTTTCTTGGAATAAGATACTGAACACAAGGTCTTCATCAATACCATGATGATGACATAGAAATCTTATCCAATTATCTAATGGATCATTTGATTTGAACACACCTATCACCATTGGTTTATGTTCTATTGTATACTGTTCAGGTACATGATTTATTTTATTACGCACCCAGTATATGGTGATAGGTATCAATACAACAAGTACACTAATTGATATTATCAGGTCGCTCTTTCGCTGTGTCATTCATTTGTTCCTGTAAGTTAGCCGCCATTTCTGCTACCCTCGCAGGGTCGTTGAGTGCACGTGTAAGTTCAGCTTCAACAGTTCCAAAAGCATTACCAATAGACATTGCTATATTCTTGAATATCATATCCCAAAATGATAACCCTGCTATTGGATATTGTTTGTCTATCTGTTTAAGTAATGGTGACAATGGTTGATGTCCACACACTACACAGATACGATCAAAGCAATCAAGAACCTCTTGACTCTCTACTGCATCCAGTGTTTTCAACTTTCTTTACCTCCCCACGTAATTTAACATAAGCATAATCCCAAGGAATATCTAACTCCCAAGGTGCTATATCATTAAAGGTTCTAGGTGTATTTCTACCATCCCAAACCATTACATGTACAATTTTATTATCATAATGAAACTCAGCAATAGCCTTCATATCTCAAGCTCATATGTATAAACTGGTTTACTACTATCATTAGCTTTACGTAAGCAGATATACAAACCATCACGTTCATCATTAGTATCTAGCTGCGCGTAAGTAGCGCCACAACAATACTGTTTGATGTTACTTATCTGATAGATATTATTTACAGTACCATTACTACCAAGCTTCTCTATTAGTTTCATTGCACTAGCTCCTTCACATCAGCGCCACGAATAAAGTCAAGTAAGTTACGTTTAAGTTTTAAGGCACCGACAATCTTTTCATCGATGCTATCGTCATAAATATAATCAACATATTCACACGGGTTCTCTTGGCCAAGTCTGAAGATACGTCCTTCGGCCTGTAGTCGTAGTTCCAAACTAAATGAATTAGAATAAAAAAGCATTGTGTAACTGTTCTGCAGATTAAAACCCCGTGCAACCACAGCACTATTGGCAACCATAATATCAAACTTACCTTCCTTGAACTCTTCAATAGTGCCCACGCGTTTCCATCCCGTGAATAAGCAGACACGATAGCGCGAGCTGAGGTCTCCAAAGATCCTGGATGCTTCAGCGCTAAAACGTGTGATGATGATGACTGGTTTAGCTGACTCATCAACATCTCTATAGAGTGCGTCAAGCTTTGGATTACTCTTCCCAATCCATTTAATGGGGTCATCAGGTGTAACATCTTCTTCCTCACTTAAACCATATAAAGCAGATATACGATCTGAGACTTGTGGTTTATCTTCATCTACACCATAGTCTTTAGCAAAGTTCCAGTCACATAAGAAGCCACTGCTAATTTGTTGTAGTCTTATCATGACTGTTAGCTTATTAAGTGCAGTCATTGTGTGTTCTTCATACGTGGCAATGAACTCTTCCACCATACTATCGTAACAATCTCGTTGCTCATCTGACATCGAGACCATGCGTATACTATAATTTTGGGGTGGCATATCGATACAATCTTTAAGCAACTTAAATGCACTGACTGGCGCAATTGCTGCACGCAATTCTTCAGCATGTTTATACGGTCCTTCGTATCGTGCTTGAGATTGTATCGTGTTATATGTATCCTCACTGCACCCAAAGACCGCTGCTGCTTCGTTATATGATTTACATGCTTTGATCGCATACCAATGTTCCTCGTTCAATGGGACTTGTATTATTCTATCGCCTATATCTAATCTAGTATACATTCCAAAGTGGTTCTGGAATGCGTACCAGTTTCGTCCAAAGTAAGAGGGCCGAAGGAACTCCATCATTGCCCAGAGATCCATCGGCCCATTAGTAACAGGTGTACCAGTAAGTATTGCACGACATACACTCTTACTAGTACTCTTAGTAACAGTTTTTCCTTTCTTAATTACATCATTGAATGCGTAAAGCATACGCTGTGTACGTTGTGCTTGCACATTCTTAATGACTGTGGCTTCATCTAATACAATAAAGGTCTTGCGAGAATTAGCCCAGTCCACAATGTCCTTCCACTTCTGTGGTGTTGAGAACGTATCAATGTTAATGCAGACGACTTGTAACATCTCTGGATCATCTTCAAAAGGATATGCTACCTTCGATCCACCTCTGCCAAACAAACATTGACAGTCGTATGGTATATGTAACCACTGTGGTATTTGCTCTACTGCCCATTGTTTATGCACATCATTAGGTGCAACAACTAGAAGGGCATCAATCTCCTTGCGTCTGAATTTGTCCGCGGCGATTGCCAGAACTGTAGACGACTTGCCGACTCCCATTTCAAAGAAGAGGGCGATTTCTCTTTCGGTCTTAAACCGTTCAACAGCTTCTTGCTGATGGCTATACAGATGTTGCAGAGCAGGGTCGTCAGAATAGAAACTATCACTACGCTTATTAACGTCGGTAAGCTTAGGCCGTACGACTCTCTCTGCTGGTTGCTTTGCATCTGAGGTTGGTGGAAGAGTGTGCGACTGAAGTCCACCATGATTTACCTCCTGCTTTGGTTTAACTATAGATGCACGTGAGCATGTACCTTGGGCAAGCATGTTATGTGTATCAACATATATACAAGGTGCTTCGGTATCTACATACCGCCAACCTTCCCATTGTTTTGGTCGCCACGCATGGCACACACTGCACGTTATCATCTACAATAATGCTCCCATTTATAAGTTTCTATTACATTAAACCGAACGTCATAACGACTACCCCAAACCTCAGACATAAGATATGAACGTAGTCTAGAACTATTAGGTTCAATGTAAATCCAATTACCGTTGCCATCGGATATAGCATTAAACAAATGGTGAAAGCCTGTTCTTGGATTTTCATTACGCACTATAGCGGCTGTAGGATATAACTCCTTAAACACTACTGCATAATCAATACAGTTAATTATACCATCACCATTGACATCGCGTATTCGAGTACGTGTTCTCTCAATAAGAATACGTATCGATTGTGTCTGTGCTAGTGCTACATTAGGTGGTGTTTCCTGTGGTACAGGTGACATAGCCTTTTTATCTGGGCTACATTTATAAATGAAAAAGCCTACAAGAATACATATAATTATACACCAGAACTTCATGTTAAAACTTTCTTGTGCTTTGTACTCATGCATCTTTTCATTATCAATCGCTGCAGTTGTTTTAATTAACACTGCTTCACGTGTATCATTACAATACAACGATACATTCAACTGACAATTACCACAGTAACCTTTACACCCAGCACGTTGCTGCTCACGACATTGGTATGCTAGCCGATACAACTCTGTGTTGTACTGAGCTGCATCCATAAGGACTCCTGTAAAGAAAGTAAAGGCCTACTAACTTTGAAATTAGTAGGCCTTTATACAGGTTTACGCGGCAGGTAATGCCTTGATGACGTACTCGGTCTTCATCATGTTGTCCTTGTTGATAAGGACATCCACAACAATTCCCTTCTCTGCCCAGCGACGGACCCAAACGTCAAGAGTAGATTTACCCTTGAAGGTTTTTGCAAAGGCTTGTTCCAAGGTAACCTTGTCACCAACCTTCGGGCTCGCACCAAACAGTACACTGAATACGCTCGGACCACCGAACCCACCAGCTGCTTTCCTTTCTGCCGGATCTTTGCAAAGGGACAAGACGAATTCCTTCATCTCGGCCGAGAGCTTATCCATAAGCTGGGCTTTCACCAACTCATCTCTAAGCTTAAGCGCATCTTCATACGCTTTCTTTGCAGCAGAGGCACGCCGTTCTTTGAACCGCTTAAGCGCTTCAAGCTTTTTGGCTTTGAACTGGGCCTTCTCTTCCGCGGATTTCTCAGCGGGTTTACCGGCTGCGGGAGCGGGCTGTGCCGCTGGAGCTGCTGTTCCCTGTGTCTGTCCTGCAGGCTGACCTGCGTTACCCATAAGTGCCATGATAAACCTCCTGTTCTGTTGAGTGAATCCTTAGCATGCAACACGTAACACGTATCTTATGCACACCTTCCGTCCACTACGCTTGAACTTAGTTCATCACTATATAAATATATTATAACATAGAATTATAATAATTTATATTTTATATATAAAAAGTTTATACGTCCTCACTGTCTTCCTCATCTAAGTAAGGACACTCCCAATCATAGTCACAATCATTTTCTTCAGGATAACCTGGGTCTCCATTACGGAGATACATTACCGCAGGTGAATGATGATAGTATTTACATTCTTTACATTCATCATCGATCTCATCTTTATATTTGCTCATTGACTTCACTCCATTTCGAATCGTTTTCTGTAGGTTTGTAGTAAAAATAGAATGAAGTAACTGAACATTAACTTCATTCTATTTTCGAATCAACCCTGCCATTTATAATTTTATTTAGGCTGAGGTATATATTTCTCACGCCGTAAATAAGCACCCATCGTAATAGGATGCATCACAAACCATCGATGATTATCTGCATTCCAAAGTTCATACTTACGTATCTTTCGATTGTAAGTAATCACTAACAACCCGCCACGATTACGCCACGTACCATTGTATAAAGGTCTAGTCATAAATCTTTAACTGCTTTACTTCATGTATAGTTACAAGTGTAACACAATCCGTGGCTTTAATATCATGATACAAATCAAAAAGAATATCATCTTCTTTAGTATCTGCATCACATCTGACTTCAACCAAATATCTAATGGTCTTTTGCTTCACTCCCATTTACATTTTCTCCCGCAAAAATTGACTAAAGTGATTGAAGTATAGTCCACACATCATGTAGTGCGGTACCTCTTTGAATGTATGTATTCAATATCACTTTGTTTTTTATATACCGTGTGAGCATTGGTATCCACAGGTACCCGTCTTTCATAGCAACCAAAGTAAACGTGCAAAGTCCAGAGCTCTGTCTATACTTAGTTGCCCATGCTTGTTGGCCGCGACGCCAGCGCACAAACCAAACACGTTGATGTATGCTCTGGTCTTTATGATTCTTTAATTCAATCCAGACTTCTCGCTTCTTAAGACGAAGATAAAGATCTGGTATGCCACGACCGGTCTCACCGCTTTCTATACGTTGTACCATTACAGGTTTGTTAGCAAGCATATCACATAATGCTCGACTAAACATTGCTTCAGTTTTGTACACCTGGTAACGCCCTTATATCATGTGTAACATCAGCAATCTGTAACTGACGTGCGTCATCCATAGCGCCAAAGATACGTTCTTGTAACTGTGCTGGTGTAGCTTTGCGAGACTGTGCTATCTCAATCACATTAGCATTATCTATAGCATTAACAAGCGCCGTGTTTTCCATAGCCATCCATGCATCAATCTCTTCCTGAGGAATACCCATCTCAGTAAGACCTCTGCCTTTCATTTCAATGAGCTTGTGTCCGAATGCTTTCATGAATTCATCAGGATCAAAAGGACATGGCCCATCACCGACTACGTAACCACCCATCGGGGTTAACTTAATCTTGATCATTCTGTTCCTCCGTTACTATAATGTTCTCTACACTTATCAAGTCGATAGGTGCACCAACCATATTGATACGCAACGCGGTTAGTTCTTTGCCACGTTCAACATCTTTATTGTACCGTCCTTTATACTGAAGGACTGTTGTACTTACAATAACATTGTGCATACATTCAATGGACAGTTCAAGTGTAGCTTCTTTAGTAAAGAATATACGACTAACTGTATGCCCATTAGATGCAGGATTTGAATGTTTATTATTATATGTAGCAACACAATTAGAATGCTGTTGCCCGCGTTTAACTAAAGCTTCAGGACTTGATGGCAAGAAGAACCCATACTGTTTAACCATGTCTTTAAGTTCTTTATTATATGCAAAACCTTTACCTTTATGCACAGCCATCAATTCCTTTGCAGCACGTTCAGTACGTGCATCATGTGCACGCTCTATCTCATTGATAGACTTAAACAAATGGTCATGATCATCAACATCATTAAGCAACTCAGCAACACGTTTAATCTGATCGCGCCGTGAGAATGACTTCACTAATGTGTGATCACAATGCTTTAAGATAACCTCACATAGTTTATTATCCATACCTTGCATCTCTACCGTAGATAATACAGATACAAGTACACTACTGAACTGCTCTATTGAACGTGATATATTGTGACCATAGTTCTTGTACACAAAGTTATATATCTTTTCAACAAGTTGTATATCAACTGGCATATCAAGTAAACTTGTTGGTAACACCGCCATAAACTGCAACGCATATAACGGTACCGCGCGTTCCAACTGTACAAGTGTATACAAATACTCTGCCCAAGGTTTAGTGTACACGTCTAAAGATATAAACGGTAACGTCTTACTCTCCATCATGGTCTTCATGATATATTCTTTGTTCCAATACAATACAGTATCAGTTAAAGGTATATCATGAAGCGCAAGGTCCCGTAGCTCCCGCTTAATAACCTCAGGCACAGAAGCATCCATAAAAAGTACAGTCCAATTAGAACGGATTAAATCATATCGCTCTTGAGGTTGTGCTTTTAGATAGTCGTAAGCAAAAGTATACATCCTATAACTCCTACTGCAATACCAAGAATGAAAGATAGTATACACCATCCTTTAGATACATAACCAAACTCACTCGCCCACTGTTTCCTAGTCACTAATGACCTCCTTAATACCAGCATTCCTTATTAGCCGGTCACAATAATTACAAGGTGCTACTATACGATCAGGTGTAAGACACGCGAGATACATAACTGCACCTCTCGCACGTGGACCTGCTTGTATAATAGCATTCTGTTCCGCATGCACCGCGACACACGCACCATACTGTGTGCCATGTACTTTAGCAACCCGTGGTAATGCGTTCATCTCAGCAGCATAACAACCACCAAGATCACAACAGTTCTCTTCACCACGAGGTGCACCATTATATCCTGTAGATATGATGACATCATTCTTTACAATGATAGCACCATACTTATGCTTCAAGCATGTGCTTCTTACTGCAACAGCTGCAGCGATTTGTAAATAGTATTCACGTTTAGACGGTCTCATAGTTCTAAGTCCTCAAGCAATCTTCTATGTCTTTCAAGTGGTTCCATTAACTTCTCAAGACCGTTCTCTGCTTCCTCTGTTAAAGGTATTTCTTTAGTTTTAATCTGTGACACGAGTTCTTCTACAAGCATACACTTATGAAGGTCTAACTTAGTATCACTTCTATATTTAGCAGCTGTATTATATCCTAAAGGTGCACCGTATTCATCTTGACCATTGAGATAATGTTTATATCGTGCCTGAAGCGTTTTAATTCTATCCCGCATGGTAAACAAAATGTATTCTTTATCCATTGATATGTACCTCACCTTTATAGTTTAATCGTTTAGCAACTCGCTTTATAACAGGCGCTTTGCTTGAGTCATTAAGTTTCACTGCTACATGTCCGTCACAAATAACAAAGGATGTCTCAACCCATGGCTTTAACATTAGTTCATTACTCATTTCATCGTCAGGATTTGTTTTATAATGAACTGTAGGTGTGACATTAAAGGACTTAGTAACTGTCCGTTCAACAGGCACACGTCTCTGCTCTATTATTGCACGACGTTTAAGTTCACGTGCATCAGTCTTTATAACAACATCAGGTTGATACAAGTTATTGTTACATAATATACGTGCCTTCTTACGAAGGTCATCAAGAGATAGTAGCCCGTAATAAACCCTAACTCTCGCACGCATCTCTGCTGTTTCAAAACCTGATAGAACATTATCAAATAGTATTCTTTCAAGTTCATCACGTGATAAACTGTTAACATCAATCATTATAACCTCCACCCACATGATAATTATATCACATTTATATATAAAATTATATTTTATATATAAAAAGTTTGCTACTCCATGTACCTCACAAGGAGTCCGCTTCTGAATGTGATAAATGAACGTATGTTTTTATAAAATTATAAAATTAAAGTTTGGTTTATACAAAAACTATAAAATTATAATTTTCTAATAAACTTTAATTTACAATTTTATTAAAAATCATTATGTTCATTTACCACATTTAGAAGCGGACCCCTGAAGTCATATTGAATAAGTCTTCAA
>JGI24702J35022_10002038_pt1 | contig 12457 bp, 11 predicted proteins | sample TergutTh196P4_FD_35022 | JGI IMG/M metagenome (IMG submission 35022)
ACTTGTTAATCAAGTTAAGTTAATGACATTGGTGTGAAACCCGCCCCTACATTCCTTAACGTCTTTTTCTGTCAACTGTCTACTGTCAACTGTCAACTGTCTACTGTCCTTAACGCCTTTTTCTGAGAACAAACATTCCGAGAAGAGGAAGCGCAAGATATGTATACGCGCTGCATCCGCCGCCACCGCCGCCACCACCGCTTCTGGGTGGATTTGTGGCATCGGTTGACGTAAACCGGGCCTCAAATTCTCTATCTGATGTTACCGTGAATGTATACATCGCCGCGGTTGATACAAGTACGTATTTCTCTTCGGGGTCAGTGGCGAAAGCGTTATATTCATACCAGCCTATAAAACTTTCTCCTTTGTCTGGTATAGCTATAAGCGTAACCTCTTCGTCGGCAACAAGACCTGATATCGTACCATTCCCGGTTACAAACGCCGTTATTGTGTTATAGAGCACCTCTAAATTGAGATTTTTCGATTGTTCAAAACGTAACCGATAAACATTGATTATTGCAATAACCTCTTCACCAGGATTGTTTTCAACGGATAGTACTACAGTCTCCATTCCGCCATCGACACTGTCNGGGTTGTAAGCATCTACCTTAAGCGTCAAAGTCCGGTCAGAAGCCTGTGTAACGCTAACCCAATCAGGNGCGCTCTTCACCCTCCATGCTTTTTGGTTAGCTACGGTGGTAACGGTGAAATCTTTTACTTCTCCTGAATATGAAGGTATCCATTTATTTGGTTCAACAGTTATGGATGGGGCAAAGTTCTGAGAAACTTTGATTTCATCAGTTAAGTTGCCAGCTCTTATTGTTACAGTACCTTCGTATACGGATCCACTAGTGTTCTTTGCCGTTATAATTCTCAAAGTCGTATTATTCAGCGGTATTGCGCTTATAGACCAACCCGTTATATCTGGTACGCCTGTTATCTCCCACTCTGATTGACTCGTATTAGTAACGGTAAAGTCTTTTGTCTCCCCTACAGATTTGAAATTATACTGTTTTGGCGAGACGCTTAGGGACGACGGTAGCTGAGAAGCAGGATTTACCGTCACTATTGCCGCGTTAGATCGTATAGAAGCTGCCCCTCCCGTAGCTCCGACCTCGCAGAAGTAATAATATGGGCTTCCCGTCGCCGCAAGATTTGTGGGGATTGGGAAGATACTGCTCGTCGCGCCGGAGATTAAGTCGCCTCCTGTATTGCTATCAGTCTCGCTGCTGTACCACTGGTAAGAGAGAGTTGCATTTTGCGTTACACTTGCAGTAACTGAGANGCTGTCGGAAATACTGCCTTGTGTGACTGTAATGTTCCTCTGCGGGTGTGAGCCGATAGTTATGACCGGCGCCTGTCCCGGTGTCACCGTCACTATTGCCGCGTTAGAGCGTACAGAAGCCGCCCCTCCCGTAGCTCTGACCTCGCAGAAGTAATAATATGGACTTCCCGACACCGTCAGATTTGTTGGAATTGAGAAGATACTGCTCGTCGCGTCGGTTATTGATGCGCCTTCTGTATTGCTGTCAGTCGCGCTGCTGTACCACTGGTAAGAGAGAGTTGCATTTTGCGTTACATTTGCAGTAACTGACAGACTGCCGGAAATGCTGCCTTCCGTGACGGTAGTTTCCCTTTGCGGGTGTGAGCCGATAGTTATGACCGGCGCCTGTTCCGGTGTTACCGCCACTATTGCCGCGTTAGAGCGTATAGAAGCCGCTCCGCCAGTAGCTCTGACCTCGCAGAAGTAATAATACGGGCTTCCCGACGCCGTCAGATTTGTGGGTATTGTGAAAATACTGTTCGTCGCGCCGGAGATTGGAGCGCCTCCTATATTACTATCAGTCGTGTTGCTGTACCATTGGTAAGAGAGAGTTGCACTTTGCGTAACACTTGCAGTAACTGAGAGACTGCCGGAAATACTGCCTTGTGTGACGGCTGTATTCCTCTGCGGTTGCGCGCCTATAGTAATAACCGGCGTTGGCGGCGCCGTTACGCCGCTAACTGTCATTGTATATCTGCCGGTTCCTCTGGAATAACAATGACCCGCTATGTAATACGTTTGACCGCTCGTCATATTATATGTAATTCTGAAGTTAGGGGTAATACCGGAATAATCATCATTAGTATCCAACAGGCTTTGACTTGAATTATACAAACTACCCATGGGATCGGCGCCGCTACTTTGGTTAGAACTTTCGAAAGTATATGAACCGGTTGCAGGCGCGGTAAACACGTAATACCTTCTTTCTCCTCCTGTTGTGATTCTTACGGTTACAGGAATATTAACATAGATGGGAACAGCGGTCAAAAATGACGCGTTATCTGTACCTTGCGTCCAATTGGCCGTTGCTGTTACATTATTCGAGGGCATGGTGAAAGATGTCGTCACGTTGTAAGGTTCATCAAAATTTACGCTGGGACTTGATGTCCAGCCATCGAAAATGTATCCACTCCTGTAGCCCGAACTGACTGTTACTGAACTTCCCGACCTGTAGGAACCCGCGCCGCTTGACGAAGCATAGCTGCCGTTGACGCTCACATTGTAAGTCTGTATTATACTTCCAAGACTTGGCGCCTGTAAAACGGAGATGGTGGCAACATCCGTAAGCGCAACTATTGTCACAAGTCCAATTCTGAAATTTGAGGTGGGGTTAGGATCCGCTGTAAGCGTCAACTGAACTGGATTACCTCCAAAACCAAAAGAAGGGCTAACTTTGATCCAATCGACCGAGGTCAAACTTTCTACAGCCCATATTAATAGTCCATCATAATTGAGGGTAAAATTTGAATTAGTTGCTCCTGAAGCCGGTATAGTCAGCCAATATGCCGGAGATACCGAAAGTGCTGCAGAAGCGTTATTTGTAACGACCAAACAAAACGCCAAAGCAACAAAAATAATGAATATAGCTGATAATTTTTTTCCTTTTCTCATAGTATTTTCATTCCTTCCTATATGTAAATACGTAAATATACGTACAGTTATAATTTAGTACAATATTATTTTAACATACTAATTATTAAACTGACTGGTTGTTTTCTTTTTTGAATGGGTTGCTGACGCCTTGACACCGGAAGAATAGTTCAAAAGCGATTCTTTCTTTATTATCCACGTATTTCCAACTTTCACGGCGTCCAGCCTTCCTGTGCGACACAGAAACTGCGTTTGTGATTGGGACTTATTAATTAACATGGCTGCTTCGGCGCTTGAAACGTATTCTACATTATCCATTTTCTTTCATGTCCTTTAATTATTTAGAGGAGTTACAACAGAATAATATCATACAAATTTCATTATACCAATTTGCTCTGTTAAACATAATACCAAAATCAGATTTTCCGATATAATTAATCAATTTAATGTAAAATTTAAAAACAAACTCAGTATGCAAAAATAGAAAAGGAGAATAGCGTTCCTCCATGTCGTCTTTATGATGTGGTATGGCAGCGCCTGAATTTATGAACAAATCATTCGAAAAGCAGGGTAAAAAATACATAGGCAATTCTATCCCAAAAGTTGACGCTACAGCTAAGGCGCTAGGAAAAGCGAGGTATGCAGGAGACCTTATAATTGAGGGGGGGCTGCATATTTGCATCGTTCGCGCACAGTTCTCAAGCGGACTTATAACGAATATAGACGCCTCCGAGCTTAATGCTTTGGGAGGCGTGTTTTTTTTCACAGGAAAAGATTTTGTGGAAAACAGCATTGGAAGTATAATGAAAGATCAACCCGCGCTGGCAACGGAGAAGGTAAGATTTTTCGGGGAACCTGTTGCCGTGGTTGCAGCTCCTTCTTTGAAACTTGCGCGTCACGCCGCCTCGCTTGTAAAAGTGGAATATGAGCCTTTACCGATATTAGACCTTGACTCCGCAATAGCGGGGGCCTCAATAAAACTTCATGATCACGGAAATCTTTTATCCGATCTTGATTTTTTAAACGGAGACGTCGAAGAAGCATTATCCAGAAGCGATTTAGTTCTTAGCGACACATTTACAGCCCCATTTATAGAACACGCCTTTATGGAAACTGAGGGCGGAATATGTTGGATGGACAAGAATGGTAATCTTTGTCTCCGGGTATCCACTCAGAATCCATATGCGGATAGAGCAGAGATTTCTCATGTACTTAATATTCCCGAAGATAAGATACATGTTGAGGCGGGAATAGTGGGCGGAGGATTCGGAGGCAAAGATGGAAACACGGTTCAGGTATTTCTTGCGCTGGTGACATATAAGACCGGACGTCCGTCGCGCCTTGTTTTCAACAGGGAAGAATCAATGATTGCAGGATATAAAAGACATTTCGCAAGAACAAAAGTAACTGTGGGCTTTTCCAAAGAAGGGGAAATAACTGCTTTTTCCGGATTAGTAGATTATGATACAGGGGCGTATGCAGCGCTTGGCCCTACAGTAGCNAGTTCCGGTTTTGAGCATTTTACAGGTCCGTATTCTATTAAGAATGTAAAACTGCGCGCCCGGCTTTGGTACACAAATAAACCTCCTGCAAGTTCTATGTGGGGATTGGGAATACCTCAGGCGTTGATAGCCATAGAAACGCTGATAAATCGCGCGTCAAAACAGCTTAAAATTGACCCCATAGAGATAAGGCGTCGTAACGCGTTGGTGGAAGAGGCTTATGGGACTCTCGGACAGAAGATGAGGTATTCCGTTGCTTTTAAAGAAGTGTTGGATTTACTGGAAAAGTCTGAGTTATGGAAAGAACGTCTTGTTAATAAGTCGCCTGATACAGGTTATGCGATAGCAGCAGGTTTTCAAGGCATAGGNATGGGCAGAGGGATACCTGACGAGGCGGAAGTGACGGTTGAAGAAAACGGAAATCGTTATCTTATAAGAATTGGCTCTGTCGACATGGGACAGGGTACAATGACGCTCTTTGCACAGCTTGCCGCTGAAGAACTTGGGGCGCCTCTTGACTTGATAGACATAAAAATGGGAGACACGGCAAGGACGCGTTACTGTGGCCCTACCACCGAACCCAGAACAAGCTATATATGCGGAAACGCTCTTTACAAAGCAATAAAAGATTACAAGCGCAATAAAGAAAATGGAGTTGTTCGAGGTATCGGTAAATCTATTATGCCTGAGGAGCTTCAACCTTCATTTGCAATTGGAATGCCTCACGCAATTTATTCTTTTATCGGGCATGTGGTCAAAGTAAAGATCGATAAAACTACCGGCATGGTAAAAGTGCTTGAAGTGTATACAGCGTCGGATACCGGAAAAGTTGTAAACCCAATTTTACATGAGGGGCAAATAGAGGGCGCAGTGGTGATGGGTGTAGGATACGCGATTATGGAGCAAATGAGATTTAATGAAGGAAAACCTCTTGAAAACAGCCTTTATTCATATTTTATCCCAACGGCGCTTGATATGCCCATAATGAAAGAAGATTCCACGAAAACGAGCGAAGACTCTTCTTTTCTTGGTCTGAAAGGAGTTACCGGAATTGCTGTCAATTCTATTGCTCCCGCCATATTAAGCGCGGTTGAGAATATATCCGATGTAAAACTGAACACCCTGCCGTTGAAACTGTACAAGGACTAATGCTGCAATTGAAATAGATAACCGGAAAAGGAGGTTTATTATGCGTGTAAACCGTTTGCTGTTTTTTCAAATAGTGTTATTAAGTATAGTTATATGTATACTATCTGCCGGACCGTCTCTTGCCGCAATGAGCGACTCTGACTTTGTAGAGCTTTGTCAGGAAGGTTCTTTACAACAAATAAAGGACGCAATTCAAGACGGAGCAAATGCCAACGCAAGTGACGATAAAGGCNGAACGCCGCTTATAACGGCAGCCGCGCGAGATAATCCGGACGCGGAAATAATAACGTTTCTTGTTGAATCCGGCGCTGATATAAACGCAAGAACTGAAAACAGAAGCACGCCTGTTATGTGGGCGGCGAGCGATTCTATTCTGGAAGTGGTAACAGCTTTTATTAAAGCCGGCGCTGACGTCCACGCGAGAAATGCAGACGGAATAACACCGCTTATGTGCGCGGCGGAATACAATTCCGACCCGGAAGTGATAGCAGCTCTTATTGAAGCCGACGCTGACGTTCATGTAAGAAATATTGACGGACTTACTGCTCTTATGTTTGCGGCGGCGAAAAATCCTAATCCGGAAGTTATAAAAGTTCTTGTCAACGCTGGATCTGATGTCAACGTAACAGAAGAGGAAGGAATGACCCCGCTTATGTTTGCAGCATGGAAAAACTCCAACCCGGAAGTCATAACAACTCTTCTGAGCAGCGGCGCAAAACCAAAAGCGAAGGATATTTACAACAGAATGGCATTGGATTTCGCCTGGGGAAATGAGAAACTTAGAAATACAGACGCTTTTCAAAAACTCAGTGAAGTGAGTTATTAATACTTGAGAATTTTGCATTGTAAATTGTGAATTGTGCATTTTGCATTGTAAATTGTGAATTGTGCATTGTGAATCGTGAATTGACAAAACGCCGTTTGACTCCAAATATTAAACTGTTTGGACCTGCGGCATTTTTTATGTTAAAATATTGCTAGATGTTCAATGCGGGAATGAGGTAAAACATGTGGACTGGGATGTTGAACAAAGAAAAAAACTCTATGCAGAGTATAATTCCGGCAAGATAACGGCTGACAGATTTAAAGAAAAAATTAATGCTCTTGACGAATTCTGTCGTCAAAGAACAAATAAACTAAAAAAAATCTCAAAGAATAAAATTATTACATTTATAATTTTAGTTCTGACTTTAGTTTTAACTTTAGTTCTAACTATAGTTTCCTGTCATTATTTGCTTAATGAAGCTATTAATAGCGGAGTAAACGTGGACGCGCGGGATAAGGAGCGTACACAGCATATTATGGCTGATGAAAATAAATCCGATCCTACTGTGATAAAAGCCCTTATCAATGAGGGGGCAAGTCTCAATGTTGACGCAGACAGGATTGCAAAAAGCAACGCGGGAAAGGATAGTATTAATAATCCCGAAGCCCGGAATATGCGAATCAATAAACCTGTAACGAATAGCATTAATTTGCCTGAACTATGCAAAAAAGGTTCCTTACTGCAAATCAGCGAAGCTATGAAAAAGGGAGCAAACGTGAATGACAGCGACGAGGGAGGAATGACCCCGCTTATGGCGGCGGCAGGTAATAACAATCCGGAAGTAATAGTTATGCTTCTCAAATCAGGCGCTAATATAAATGCTGTGGACAGCAACGGCAGAACGGCAATAGATCATGCGAGAATTAATGGAAAACTTAATAATTTAGAGGCTCTTGGGTCAACTATTGAAAACCGGTTGGACAGGAAAAGCCAGAATAATCACCAGTCCCAGCCCCAANCTAAGCATTCTCAAACNCAAACATCAGACGACGTAAATGAGGTTATAAAACTGACTAACGCCGAGCGCATAAAAGCGGGACTCCCCACGCTAAGAGTCAACAATAATCTAAGCGCTGCAGCAAATAAGCGCGCTCAGGAATTAGAACTCCTGTACAGTCACACCCGTCCGGACGGAAGATCCTGCGATTCGGTTTTTAGTGATTACAATATTAAAGTCACCTGCCGGGGAGAAAACATCCTGTCGTACAGTATGAACAGAACTCCGACTGATATGGTGAACGGGTGGATGGACTCCCCCGGACATCGCGACAACATCCTCTACAGGGAATATACTCACATCGGAGTTGGAGTTAATCGAAGCGGAGAGCGCGCTTTCGCCGTCCAGATTTTCGCAGGGATACCTGACAATGTTTCCGTAAGAGAAACTTACAATTCAAAATATGTTGTGCCTGTTATCTCACTCAGGTAGGTACGCAAATACTTAATGAATTACTCCCCTTTCCACACGAGCATATTGTAAATATGCGTATTGCCGGAATCTCCATGAGACGGAATAATATAGTCGCCAAGGCGCAAGAATATAGCCTGTCGACAGGCTAAACATATTTTTGAAAATAGGAGGAGATAAGAAATGGCAGTAAAAATACCAAAAAGCGCACGTTTTTCATTAACGCTTAACAACGGAACTAATCAGGCCACAGGAGCAATGATAAAGAAAAGCATAAGCTTCGGCAACCTGATAGCGGACTGCGACGAAGAAGCTGTAAGCGCTGTGGCAAACGCTATAGGAGGACTCATCAGCAAACCGGTCACAGATGTAACAGTTACAGAAAATTACCAATTAGTATAAGGGAGGTCAGAAAAATGGCAGAAAGATCTTTGAGACTTGTATTTGAAAACGCGCAAGACGTCAAAAAGAACGTCACGATAACAATTCCGCTAAGTGACGATACAAAAGCAGCTCAGGATATTAAATCCGTAATGGACATTATTTACGAAAACAAGGAAATTTTTAGCCTTGATATTGGGATGCCAAAATCAGCAGCTTTCGTAACGCCAATCAGTTTGACACAGGTCGATATCAGCGGTCTGTAAAAAAAGAATAGGGGCGAACATAAAGTTTCGCCCCCCTATTTCTTTAATTCCTTACCGGAAAAGGATTTAAGCATAGCTTCGATTATAATTACGGAAGAAGCGGCGCCCGGGTCCTTATGCCCAACTGACATATCACCAAAAAAACTTGCCCTGCCTTTTTTTGCAATAAGCGGGATTGTACCCTCCGCCCCAATTATTGCCGCCTCATGAGCTTTAGTTAATGCATAGACAATATCGCCCTCTTCAGCTAATGCTGACTTACATGCGTCACAAGCCGGCACTAGCGTGTCAAGCATTGTTTTATCGCCAACAGACGCTTTTCCGAGCGATATTACGCCATTTACGCCATCTGAAAGCGCCTCTGTGAATATTTCGGGTGAAATATTCTCGCAACCTCTGAACCTCATAGCCATTTTTACAAAAAAGCTCCCATAAAGAGGTCCTGATGATCCTCCTACTTCGCTCATAAGCATCATAGCTACGTCCTTAAAGACCTCTGCGGGAAACTCGTATTTTAACATACTGAATTTTTCAATCGACTTATCAAAACCCCGTGACAAGTTAATTCCATGGTCACCGTCGCCTATAGCGGCATCTAGTTTGGTCAACCAGTTTTTGTTCTTTGAAACGCTCTTTGCTATAGCTTTGATCATCAATTCCGCCTGTTTTGCATTCATTTTTCGCTCTCTCTCTTTCCATAATAATACGGCACGTTTGAGCTATCAAAAAATACATTAATTATAAACGAGAAACTGAAAAAAACGATTTTAAAAATCTTTTATCTCAGAGCTGGTATAAGGGATTTTTTTTTATGGTAAAATGTCTCACTAGATTCGGACTCATATTATAATAAATTAAGGAGTGTCTTTTGTATGAAAAAATCTATGTTGCTTATTGTTGTAATTTTCACATTTGTTATTTGTTTCCCTACCCTTTCGGCAAGGGCGGGAGAGCTTGTGGATGGGAATATCTCGCTTGGGCAGGATCACGTCAAGATGACGTGGTATCTCGTCGGTTCCGGGAAAATAGCTGATACCGAAGTACCATTTGCTGTTGTGCGTAAATACTATACGAACGTCGGCATAAAAAACGAGACTGTTGAGCTTTTAATGTCAAAATTTAGTCTTGACGCTGAGAGAGCGTCCAGCTTATATTTTACAGAGTACATATACAACTACTCGCCTGACCACAAGTTATTTGCAGTTGGATACATCCGTCATTACGATATGAATGGAAACCTCATTTATGGAACAGAATTTGACGGCCTCTCAGAAGCATCAAAACTGACGTGGGCAAATGTTGAAGCAAAAGGCCCTTCCGGATTAGCGTTGGTTCAAGTGCGCAGGGTAGAAAAAATACCGGCGCCAAAGAAATAATAATTGTGAATTGTTAAGATAACGCTATAACAATTATCAAACGTGCTGCCCCTATAATTGTGTCAAAGATTACTTTGCCATAATATATAGGGGCTGATTGTTTAAATCTGAAGGATACAGAGTAAAACGTTGCTTTGCCGGAATTACGCGTTCGCTTTTATCCTCTGACGTCCTCCTCTCCCTAAAGTGAGAGGATGCCAGCAGAAGTCGCTTACGCGGCGACTCTGGCTGGTTCCTGCTTCACAGAGCTGCGAGGGAGGAATTAGCTTGGTTTTAACTTTTTATATCCCCTCAGTGAGGAATTTTACGGCTACGAACCAACGCCCTACTCCCCCGGGTCTCACAGTCTCTCCACAAGCTGACATGGCCTGCCCAGCCGCCAGAGTATAGTTTAACTTATCTGTAAGAAATATGCATGAGGGGGAGGACATCAAAATGCAAAGACTATCCGCCTTCTGTCTGCCGACAGGCAGGTCGGCAGATGTTCCTTATACCCTCCCTAAAGAGCAAGGTTTTACGGAACGTAGGATAAACCACCTGAAAATTATTAACTCTCCCTTTTTTGGTCAGGGTTGGTCAATGCTGACATACTTTTTTTCTCGTCATTCATCGCGCCTAATATTTGTTTTTTGATAACCCCAGGAATGCGGACTTTCCTACCCGCGCAATGTCATTGAGTTAGGTATAACACATTGTAATGACAGCATTCGCGTTCTCGGGAGTCCTGCATTTGCTGCGCTCAGTACTCGTCACACGCGGTCTGCCGCCCCTACAACGCACATTGGACGCCCGCGCACCCAGACTACTCAGCTCTCAGTTCTCAGTTCTCAGTTCTCAGTTCTCAGTTCTCAGTTCTCAGTTCTCAGTTCTCAGTTCTCAGTTCTCAGTTCTCAGTTCTCAGCTCTCAGCTCTCTCTTTGCATAATGGTATTTCCGCCTTGCCAGCGCCGCTGTTGACAATTTGTTGTCCTGAATTTTTACAAGCCCGGATCATATTGTGGCTTCCTTAGGACTGTAGCCAGCCTCCTCTATAACAGAAAGCACTTTTTCAATTTCTTCTGAAGATACATCGACCATAACTTTCTTCGCTTCCAGGTCTATCTTGAAATCCGAAAAGTGTGCTTCAAGAAGCGCCCCTTCAATTCTCTTGACACAGTGTTGACAACTCATATCCGGAACATAAAAAGTTCGCATTTTTTTGCCTCCCAAATTAATTTAATTTTCTACAATATTGTATGCTAACCTGAAATGAAATGACAGTGGTCAGTGATCAGTTGTAGGGGCGGCAACCTGCGTGTGACGGCCACTGAGCGCGTAAGCGCGAAGGGTTGCCGGAACGGTCCCGTCAGGGGCCGCCCGTGTTAGGTAAACGCTGAAAGACCGTGGTCAGTGATCAGTGATCAGTGGCCAGTGGTCAGTGGTCAGTAAAGGACAAAACAAAAACAATTTCTCAAAGGGGCACAGAGGATACAGAGAGGGCACGGAGGAAAGAGAGGACACAGAGGGTAGGGACGACCGCCCTCGGTCGTCCATTCTTTAGTCCCGAAGGGACGTAATGTCAATAACCTCCGGTGTCAACCGGAGGAAAAGCGGTAACAATAACCTTTAAGCCCCGAAGGGGCGTTACAGAACAACAGACGAGAGGTTTTTTTATAGTACATGGGGTAACGCCCCGGCGAGGTCTTACAGGAGTAAGGCATCCTTAACCTCCGGCTGACGCCAGAGGTTAAAAGAGCTACGTCCTTTCAGGACGAGAGAAGTCGCGTCCTTTCAGGACGCATCGTGTTGATTGAAACGAATTGAAAAGATTTTCTCTCTCTGTGCCCTCTGTGCCTCTCTCGAGAAATCTTCTTTTGTCTGTTGTTAGCTCCATTTTACCCTTAACTTAATGACATTGGGCTGGAGCTCCCGCCGGGGGCAAAAAAACTGTATCAAGGGTTTGACATTTAATGACCATTTTTTTCTATTTAAAAGAAATTCATAAAAACATCATAAAAATGCGATACAATGAAAACGTTAGAATAATTCTTTAGGAGAGTTGAGCGATGAAAAAAGTTAGCTGTGTAATAGCATTGGCGCTTTTATTACTGATTTTTAGTTTTATGGGAGCGCAGGCGGAAAGGGTGGCTTTGAACATTAAGTATGAGAGCTGTGCAGACGATGTGTCTGAATATGTTAATTCCATGCAACAAACGAGATAACAGTTAGATTACATAAAGAGTAACAACCCCTAATACAGCGGTTTTACCTACAATATGCCTCCATGTAAATTCTGGGAAATTTAAATCAAACGCTACTACCCTTAAACACTTGTTAATCAAACTGATATATTTCATCGTGCAGAACGCGCCCGGCGGGCATCCCTTTCACCGCGCGGTGCAGTCTTTTTGCATTGTCTGTTGTCTTTTGTCTTTGCTGACCACTGACCACTGACTTTTAGCGTTTACCTAACACGGGCGGCAGGTTGCCGCCCCTACAAGTCAGGCAATCCCATAACAATAACGTTCCGGTTATCAGGACGGGGCGCCCTGTGTGCGTCCCCTACAGTTCTATGGGGCGATGGCTGTGGCAAATGTACTCGGCCTACCCTCTGTGTCCTCTCTTTCCTCTGTGTCCCTGTGAGAAATTGTCTTTGT
>JGI24702J35022_10002039_pt1 | contig 12453 bp, 9 predicted proteins | sample TergutTh196P4_FD_35022 | JGI IMG/M metagenome (IMG submission 35022)
CCTGAAAGACGCGGCGGGCGCGGCATCCGAAACGGAAGCGTCGACGCTTCCGTTTCGGATGCCGGTTCAAAACGAGCGATACAAAGTGAAGGTGCAAAAACGCGCGCTGTCGATATACGCTGATGTTGCTGGTGCGGATTCCGTGCGGGAAGGCGTGGTGATCCAATGAACGCGCATCTTGAGGAGCTTGAATCTTTATGTACGAATCTTCGCCTTTCAGTGATGCCTGCCGATGAAATACAAAACAGGCTGGCGGAGGATAAGTCGCCTCTGGAGTTGTTGATTTCATTTTTAGATTATCAACACCGTCAAAAACAAGGTCAGGCAACGGCGGCGAGGTTAAAGAACGCACGCTTGCCCCGGATTAAGACTTTTGAGGAATATGACTTCAATGAACAGGTCGGCATAACCGCCGGGCAGGCGAAGCGGTTATGCGATTTCGTGTGGCTGGAGCAGGCGTTCAATGTCGTATTCCTGGGCGCGCCGGGATTGGGTAAGAGTCATTTGGCGACGGCGCTGGGCTATTCGGCGGTACATGCGGGGTATTCCGTATGTTTCGTTACGCTTGACGAATTGCTCCGCCTGTTGAAAACTGTGGAAATATCAAGAACAAACAAAGCCCGGCTGGCACAGTTGCGGCGCGCCAGTCTTGTTATAGTTGACGAGGTTGGGTTTACGCCGGTGAGCAAAACGGAGGCTCATCTGTTGTTTTCTTTTATTTCGGCCTGCTATGAAACGAAGTCTCTTGTTATTACATCAAACAAGAGCTTTGACGAATGGGCGGACTTTCTGGGCGACCCGGTAATCGCCACGGCGATTCTGGACAGGCTGATTTTCAAGTGTGAGATTTTCAATCTAACTGGAGACGGGTATCGAATCCGTCACAGGCAGACAATTTTGTAAATGTATGGGGTGAGCGGGGTAGATGTGAGACTTCGCGCACGCTCTGACTGGAGGACAACCCGGAGCCGTAGGCGGAGGGTTGTCCTCCAGTCAGAGCAAAACTGGTAAGGTTTTTGTTCAGTTTATTGACCTGACCGCCGGTTTTAGGGTAAAAAGGTGGCTCAATTTAAGTGGCCGTTTTTGGCCTACTTGAAATGGCCGTTCACACAGCGCCTCTCCATTGACATAATCTCTAAAAAACTTCAATATTTTTATGATATTTTGCGGTAAAATCAATATTTTCGACGCTAATTATAATCTGAATGACAATTTTTTGTCGAAATGAAAAAGGATGGGATGGATTGTATTATTTTCCGTATGCTCAAATCGAAAAAGACACACGGGTTATTTTGTATGGAGCTGGACGCGTAGGGCAGGATTATATCTACCAAATAGCCCAAAGCGAGTATTGCAGCCTTCTCTTTATAGTCGACAGCGACTGGAAGAGACTCGGAGTCAGAGACCCTGAACAAATCCGGCTCACTCCAGCCGTATCGTATGATCATGTCATAATTGCCATAAAGGACAGGAACGCCACGATGGAAGCCAGGGATTATTTGCTAGACCTGGGCGTGGAAGAAAAGAAAATTGTCGTTCCCCGGAAATTTCTGTATATCCCTGCGGCTGATACGAATTTGGAACGTTTTTTAAGCGGATATGGCCATACGGAAATCAGACAGTATTTTATACGTCAACGGGGAATATAGATTATTTCAATCCGTTGATTGATGATATTAAAGCGCGAAAGCATGACAGGGAGAGGCTTTTGCGGCGCTTCATAGCCTTACTTGACGACGAGGATGATATCAGTCATAAGATTTTACTCATCAAAATCCTCTTTTCAGCAGACCTGTTCAGCGATGGGCTTTTACGGCAGTATATGGATATTATTGGGCATATCGACGAAATAGATATGAAATATATGTTATTAATGGATATTGTCCACATGATTTTCCTTCGTCCTCAGTATCTTTATGACGAGTTCTATACGGACAGGAGGCGCGCCCTTGATTCTTTGGCTGATGAATACGACCTTCACTACCCGGCCAAAGAGCGCCCGCGGGATACACGGATCAGGGTCTGCGTACTCTCGTTTGTCATCGGGCATTATAAAGCGGTGGTAAACGCGTTGCGGACAATCGCCCAAAGTTTTTCGGGGAAGAATTGCGCCATCCAAATGATTGCTTTTGATCCCATGTATTATTCGCCCCATGTAGTTCCGAAAGTACCAATAACAACTTTCCCTTCTTCACTAGCCGATAAAGAGAATAATGATGCCGCGCTCGGCAGCGACATTGTTTATATAACCGAAAAAAATATCCGTTTAAAACAACAAAAAACACTGGACGCTATTTCGGATTTCTCGCCTGACATAATCATCGACTGCTCCGATGATTATACAATTTTATCCGGCATATATTCGCAGTTTGCGCCTGTTTTATATGTACCTATCAGGGATACAAACAATAGCCAGCATAACCATAAAGTGTATTGCAGCAACGTAGACAGAAAATTGGCCGTAAACGCCCGTTTCCAAACCGTTCCGGAAGATAAGATGATGGTATTGCCGATATTTATTGAAAAACCCCCGCAAGTCACAGCTTTTGCCCGTTCTGACCACGGTTTTCAGGACTCCGACTTTTTAGCCGTAACCGTTGGAGACAGATTGCATTATGATTTGACTCCTGAGTTTATTGACGCAGTGTGCGGCTTATTGACAAAAGAACCGGCGATAAAATGGCTTTTGGTGGGCAAAGGCATATTCGACTATATTAAAAGAGCATATGCGAACTTGGTGGAATCAGGGCAAATCGTGTTTTGGGGATACGAGGAGAAACTGGCCGGGCTTTACGGGATGTGCGATTTATATATAAATCCGAACCGTTTGGGCGGCGGTCTTTCCATCTCCGAAGCAATTGCCTGTTCACTGCCGATAGCCACAACAAAAAACGCCTATGCGGGCGCATGGTTTGTCGATGAAAACGATGTGGTTGACGGCGATTATTACAACCTGATGGATTTCGTTCTAAAACTATACAAAGATAAAAATTATTACAAAAAAGCTGTAACGCGTGTAAAGCAACGCGCCTATTTCTTTTCCTTTGAAAAATTCAGCGAGATTTTTTACGGGCAAACCCTGAAAATGATTGCCGACTGGAAAAAAGGATTGCTCCGGGCATGAGAAAAGGTATTTTATGATTCCGTTTAATTTCCCACCGTATTTTGACAGCGCGGAAAAATATCTGAAGCAGGTAATCGCGTCAGGCCATGTTTCCGGCGACGGGCATTTCACCGCTCTATGTTCAAAGTGGATGGAAGAACGGTGCGGCGCGCAAAAAGCCATGCTGACCACCTCGTGTACTCACGCCCTCGAAATGGCAGCCTTGCTTTGCGGTATATCTCAGGGCGACGAGGTAATTATGCCCAGCTATACTTTTTCTTCCACGGCTAACGCTTTTGTCCTCGCCGGCGCAGTCCCGGTTTTCATTGATATTCGTCCCGATACCATGAATATGGATGAACGATTACTGGAAGAAGCTGTTACCGAAAAAACAAAAGCTATTTGCGTCGTGCATTACGCGGGTGTTGCCTGCGAAATGGACGCCATTATGCAAACTGCAAAAAGATATGGTCTTTACGTGATTGAGGACGCCGCCCAGGGGATTATGAGCGCCTACAAAGGGCGGGAGCTTGGAACAATCGGCGATTTTGGCTGTTTTTCTTTTCACGAGACAAAAAACTATACTATGGGCGAAGGCGGAGCTTTGTTAGTTAACAAAGAATCATTTAATTTAGCAGCCGAAATCATGCGTGAAAAAGGAACGAACCGTTCGCAGTTTTTCCGTGGCATGGTAGACAAGTATTCCTGGATTGATAAAGGTTCCTCTTATCTGCCCGGAGAGTTGAACGCGGCGTATCTTTGGTCTCAGCTTGAAAACGCCGAAAAAATGAACAATCGCCGCTTATCGCTATGGGAGTATTACCGTGCCGCGCTTGTGCCGCTGGCGGAAAGAGGAGTTATTGAACTTCCTGTGATTCCCGAACACTGCAAACACAACGCGCATATGTTTTGGATAAAAACGCGCGACATGGAAGTGAGGTCACGGCTTATCGAATATTTAAAAAACTTCGGGATAGCCGCTTTGTTTCATTATATCCCGCTTCATTCGGCGCCCGCGGGTCTGAAATTCGGAAGGTTTTCCGGCTGTGACAGATATACCACCGCGCAAAGCGAGCGGTTGCTGCGACTACCGATGTATTACGACCTTGAACAAACGCAACAAAAGACAGTAGTGGACAAAATCGCCGATTTTTTCAAGTAACACGCAAAGCCATGTTAACACCGTATGTGAAAGGATGTAAAGACTTGTACAGCCCAACTGTAAAACAGGCGTTGATCGAAAATCCGCCATTAGCCGGCAGCCCTGTAATACACCACCAATGGCTATTAAGCGCTTTTTGCTTCGACGGCGATAACTTCTGGATTCCCGCATTTCATTTCACCATGATGTATAAGATAAACAAAAATACCCTGAAAATTGAACATATGGGCAGTTTGTTGCAAGGAGAAACTCCCGCGCGTTTGTTATATTATTCCGCAGCCATATTGGGAAACAAACTGTACTTTGCCCCCTGGATGGCTAATGGGATTGCGGTATTTGATATGGACAACTGCTCAGTTCAAAAAATCAGCCTTGCCGCGTATGCTTCGGATACGATGGCTTACAGGGAGCAATTGTTCCTGACTACAGTCGCATACGGCGGCAGCGTATATTTTGTTGGTTTTTCTTTCCCGGGCATCCTGAAATACGACCCCTGCCAAAATCGCCTGGAGCGTTATGACGATTTTTTATCCGAGTGCGCCTTATATATTGACGGAAAGCAACCTGCCTGTTATTTCGGTTTTGCCTGTGTTGCCGGTTCAAAAATCATTGCGCCAATTATCCGGGGAAATGCAGTCCTTATTTTCGACATGGAAACACATGGATACGCCGTACATGCCGTTGGTTGCGAAAAAAACCGGTATAAGTCAGCAGCGTTTGATGGAACTTATGCCTGGCTTACTCCGAAAAACCACGGCCCGATTGTTCGTTGGGACCCAAAGACGCTTGAATGCCAGGAATACGGCGATTACCCAAACGAGTTTTCCCATGGTGATAATATAAGCTTTTTGCCAGGGGAGCTTCTTGGCGGTTTCCTTTGGCTGCTGCCCTATCGGGCTAATATGGCTCTTAAACTTGACGTGGCCAGCGGTGCCTTTTCGATTGCGGACGCATTTTCGCCAGAGGGCGTTTTGTCCCATCATATGGAACCCCGCTACGAGGCGTTAAAGGTAGCGGGCGGCAAGCTGTACGCTTTTAAATTTAACAACTTCCCATTTATTGAATATGATCCCATAACCGGGCTCAAGCGTGAACCCAGTGGCGCGCAGCTTAATGCCGCCGCAATGGAGTTTTTTATAAGGAGCCGGGATTTTCCTGTCTTAGAGGATACTTCAGATATGCTTGACTACTTTTGCGATAATATAGGTTATTTGTCGCCTTTTATCAGGCAGCCGGGACAGGAATCAAGCGAAGTGGCGCGGCATGGAGGCGCCGCCGGCAAGGCAATATATGAAATATGTAAAAAAGCCGTGTTCCAGCTTTAGTACACGGCAATATGGGAGTCCAGATGGAACCAATTGTTACCGTATACGCCTTCAGCGACCTGTACGCTGAATTTGCGGCCGTATCCATGACATCCCTGCTGCAGAATACAAAGCGGGAATGCCATATCCATATTTTTGAACATTCCCTCAGCAGGGAAGCGCGAACCAGGCTCTTTAGGCTTGAGGATATGTACTCAAACGCTAAAATTACCATACACCACATTCCCCGCGAAAAACCGGAAGCCCACAATATTCTTGAGGAAATAACCGATTTACATGGAAAAGAAGTGTGGTATCACACGTTAGCCCCTGAAATCCTTCACAATTTTGACAAGGTGTTGATTTTAGACGCGGATACTTTAATTTGCCGTGATATTTCGGAATTGTACGATACGGACTTGGGCCGCGCATGTATAGCGGCGAGAATTGCCGCCCCATCGCTGGAAGAATATGACTTAATCACATGGAAACGAAGTTTCACAAGGCTTAACGCAGGCGTTATGCTTTGCAATCTAAAAACCCTGCGGGAAAAAGATTTTTTCAATACCAGGAGGGTGGTGGAAACCGTAAAAAAAATACGGCCATTTTATCCGGACAAAGGGTGGGCGGTAATAGAAACTTTTTGCAGCTATATTTTCAAACGAGATCATCTCATCCGCCTGGCAGGCAAGTACAATAGTAGCTGCCTTATGAATATGTCAGATCTCTACTTTGACCAAAGAGTTGATTTTAGTGAATTATATGAAGCCGTAAACGACCCCGTTGTAATCCATTTTATATACAACAAACCGAACANGCCCCCTGAGAACAAGATGTATGACTTCCGCTACGCGAAATGGTGGGAATATCTTAGTATTTCCCCATATGCAAACCCCGAACGNGATAAGGAGNNATTTGAAGAATTTAAAAGGAAAGACAGAAGTTTCCGCGATACGCCTCTTGGCAAGGAAGACTACCGCCGACTTTGTTTATTTGACGATTTGCTGGAAGCNGGNGAAAAGCTTAAACAGCTTTCGTCAGTCGGAATGAAAATCGCGGTTTATGGGGCGGGCGATTATGGTTTCCAGTTTATCCGGCTTGCCCGACTGATGAATGTAAAGGTAGATTATATCTGCGATATGTTGAAATGCGGTCGGGTGATGGACGGCATTGAAATTGATTCTCCTGAAATCCTAAGCGGCATTGCCGGAGATACGGTTGTAGTAATCGCCATTGAAGAACCCAGGGTATGGACGGAGATTAAAAAAAAGCTGATTTGCATGGGATACCCTGAAAAGCATATCCTCCCGGTATACGAACCGTTTGCAGTGGGCGGGAGGAAATGGTGCGAGGTATTAGAGGCGGTCAGTCTGTAACAACAGACGCCCCACNGTGGATCGTAGGGGCGCTATAAATCNCGAACCAGGAGTTTATAAATTTTCCGGCTTGAAAAGCCGACNGATAATAGCCTAGGGAACCCCCGACTAATTGCCTGTGCGGGATGAAGCGCAAGGCGCACGGAGCGCAGGAACCGAGGCATATATAATAATATGTCGAGTTTACGAGTACCGCGCAACGCAGCGATTCGCCCGCACAGGCAATTAATCAGGGGTTTCCGAGGGCAAAGGCGCGCAAGCGCCGCTGCCCTGGAGATCTTTTCAGGATGAACTGATACGGATTATGATGGATCAAAAGTTCAATCGCGCTAACAACGACAAGTTTTACGTCGAAGATGCTTCCACCTGGGAAACCTGGCGCAAGAAAAATTACTTTATAGATAAACCGGTAGAACATCTCGTGGTTAAAAACGGGATAATTATTCCGGCAGAGTCTTATCCAAAGTCATATACCCCACATATTGGCGGGGTATATGACTTGGAAGGTAACTTTATCGAAGGGCATCACGAAAGNTATAATCGTCCAGACCTTTTGACCGATAATGCCACTATGCCGCAAAACATTACGCATATTNCTGAAACGGTAGTATACGGCGGAGTCATATACGAGCATTACGGCCACTTATTAGCNGAATGNTTTTCNCGTTTATGGTGGTTTCTGGAAAACCCCGGCAACGATTATAAAGTCGTATTTATCTCCCCGCACGATACAATAATTGGCAAAGATTTATTTTCCATGCTTGGGCTGAAAAAAGAAAATATTATTCTACTGAAAGAAGCTTCCAGCTTTGACGCGGTTATTGTACCCGATCAATCATATTATTTTTACAGCGGATACACCACTAAGGCTCTTATGGTGTTTAACGCTATTAGAGACAGCGTAATACCTGCAGATTATAAAAAAGTATATCTGACAAGAACCAACCTGCCCGCCGATACCGGGCAGGTTGTAAACGAAGAGTATTTTGTCGAATACTATCGGTCGCTGGGATATAAAATCATAGCGCCGGAACAGTTGCCTATTCCCGAACAGGTCGCAGTTATGGCCGGTGCTGAAGATGTCGTTTGTATTAGCGGAACATTACAGCACCAAATCCTCTTCTGCCAGGATGGGGTAAACATAACGGTTCTGCAAAAGAAAGACGAAATACTTGAGCCGCAACATTGGATTAATCAGGCAAGAAAGGCAAATGGAATCTTTATTGACGTATCCTTGAATATTTTGCCGGATGGGAACTGGGGTACAGGGTGGCTGTTTATGCCTACCGTTCACTGGAAAAGATATATCAGTGAGCATAAACTTCCTGATAAATCAATTGGAGGCGATAACATAATAACCATGGAATTGCTTAAAACTTATATCGATTGCTGGACTAATGCGTTTATAAAAATTGACACAATTAATGAAGGTTTTTATTATCCATTTTCTCTTGCGGATGTAGTTATAAGGATGAACAAACATCTTCTGGGCAGGGATCTTGACGAAGCTGCAAGGGAAAAACTTTATGACATTTTCCCATCCAAAAGGAAGATGGATCGTTTAATAGTCAAGGAAAAAGCAACCGAGGACGAAATCCGAACAGAACTGCAAATTGAATACTTTTGCAGCCGAAATCAAACAACATATATCTATGGCGCCGGATTAGAGGCAAAACGATGGGCGGCGGTTATGTTAAAGCGCAATTTGCCGTTTGAAGGCTTTGTTGTGAGCTATGGACAGGAAAAATCGGATAAGCTCATGGGCAAAAAAGTTTACTGTCTTTCTGAAATCACAAAAGCGGACATTGGGTTTATCATCGCGCTCAACCAAAAGAATACAAAGGAGGTTTTGCCTGTACTGAAAGAAAAGGGGTTAGTGAATATGCTTGCGCTCAATCCTTGATTTTATCTCCGTTTATACGTATATTCATTCATTAAACAATATTATTCTCCCACTTTTTCCAAAAGACGGATATCTCTTCTTCACTGTAGAAGTGATTCATCCTGGGGTTTCCTTCATACACGCTTGAAAACAATTCACGCGGGAGTTTTATTGCGCCTCTGACATTTTTATTAAGAAACACATCTGCTCTGCCTGCGCTTTCGTTTTCGTTTATAATTTTAAAATGCGGCGCGCCGACAAATTCACCGATGGTTGCTTCCAACTGGTTTAGCTTTTCACTTTTTAATACAAGAACTTCGATGTTTTTCTGCTTAATGACGCTATAGCCCTTTTCCTTATCAAAGGGATGCGCATATACATCAATGCCGAATACTGCGTTCAACTCTTTGTCAAACCAGTCAAATTGAAATTCTGCTCCGTTCCAGTCCAGCCACGGGTCGGATTCATTTACCGCGTGTTCTTTTTGAGTCAATCTCTCGGCGCACATATTGATGAAAGATTTACCGGGCGACAGATAATAACCAATCCCGCGATATGCCATTGTATAAAAGAAAGCGGAAAAGATGCGGCTTACAGGTTCTCTGAACAATGTTATTATTTTTACTTTTTCCTGATTAATAATAGCGTTTTGGAGTTCAGAAGCAAACCCATCGGTAATACGCAATATTTTTGCTACTATAGAATTGCTCAAATAATGCAATTGTGAGTTTAGCAAACCTATTGCCGAAAGACTATATGAGACTGTTGTGGAACCAACCTTTCCGGGCTGATATACCAGTATGTTATCAATGCCGTTGCAGCTTCTGAACATACATTTAAGATACTCATCAAAAAGCCATTGTTTCTCTGCGGAGTGTTGCGCTGCGTTTACAAGCCGGGAATTATTCGTATATGTTTCAATATAATGTTCCCTGGCGTTTGTATTTATCCTGAAATCGCGTATATTCTGCGTAATGGATATATTAAGCGCAAGCATGGTAAAAACTTTATCCGTCCGCAGTTGAAGCCTTGTGATTGTATCTATGATTTGCGTGACAAGACGCGCCTGGTCGGTCGCAATTATGATTGCCAAATCGTCTGAGCGGTCAAACTGCTTTAATTCCGGGAGAGGCAATACCGTCAAACCACCAATGCAGGTTCCCCATTTTTGANTATTGCTGTCACAAAAATATGCCGGTGAGATTCCCAGTCCGGTTAGCATTTTTACCGTTTCAACACCCTTAGCCCCGGCGCCGAAAAGTATTATCTTGCAATCGAATAAAATATCAATATCTTCTATAAGGCCCAGATCATTTATCATAAGTTTGAATTACTTTCCTCCGACATAGCTGAAAACCTGGGTTTTTAATTGAGTTTACTTGCAGCTTCCAAATAAACGCCACTACATTGTCAGTAAATTTACGAATCCCTTTTCTTTTAACAATGGCAAAATTTCATTTGTATTTTTGGGGTTCAGCGCAATTATAAAACCCGCGTCTATTTCGTTGATTTCAGAAAGAAAATATATCCTTTTACCCATGAGTTCATCGTTTTTCTTCTGTCCGTCGCTGACAACAAAGCATTTAAAATCTATATTATGACTAATCATTCTCGCCGCTATAAGTTTTGCATTTTCTCCTGCTCCGTATAAGTATATATTTCGATAGCTACGACAAAAATCATGGATACGTAACATCATGTTTAACTGGTTTTCCATACTGGTTCTTGACGGGAAAGAGTAGTACAATTTTTCTTTTGTTTTTTCGTCAATAACATCGCCACAAATGTATTCGTTCATTCTGATAATAACATCCGCCAATGAGCACCGTGAATAAAAGTCGTCAATAGGCTGTCGTTTTTCAAATGCTTTTGTCCAATTTTTAACCATAGTTTTAAATAATTCAATGGACATCTCACCATCATTGTTAGACGCTTTGTCTGTATGATTCTTTAAATATTGTTTCCAATAAACATTTGGTAGAAACAACCAACTCGTTTTATATCCACTGGCGGGTAAAATATTTGTAGACACATCAATAACAGTGCAATTTGCTGATTTTGCTTGATTGATCCAGCACTCCACCACATGTGGGCGTCTAATCCTCGGTAACAAAGTCAGGTTTATTCCTTGCTTACAGAAAAGAGTATGAACATGAGTTGTCCCACTTGTAACAACTACATCTGTCGCTCCAGACATAATTGCTACTTTCTCCTGAACAGACAACAACTCCGGCGATATGACCTGATAACCACTCGATCGATAATATTCTTCAAAATACTCTTCATTTGTAATTCGAGCGTCCTCGACAGGCAACTTTTGTCTAGTAAGGTATAATTTTTTATAATCTGCCGGTTTTACATTCTCCCTTATCTTGTTAAACACCATCATCGCTTTGTCAGTATATCCGTTTCCAGCGTAATATGACTGGTTTGGTACAATAACAGCATCAAATTGCGTCGTTTGCTTTAACAGTATAATGTTTTCTTCCCGCAACCCGATCATAAAATAAAGCTCTTTAAACATTATTTCATGTGAAAAAGAATCGAATAAAGGAACAAATACAAATTTTAAATTGCTATCGGGGTTTTCTATAAACCACCAAAGCCGCGAAAGGCTTTCAGTAAGCATATGACCGTAATGATTACTGAAGGCGCCACCGTACACAACGGTTTCATGAATATACATATTAGCATTTTCTGTTACCCCAACCGGGGGAGGGGGAGTTCTTTTGGCTGCAAAATACATTGTGTGCCCATCAATAAACCTGCCATCAGCATCGTATACACCACCTACATAAGTACCGTTAGTATTATGCTTTACCGAAATAATCCCATTTTGTATCAGATGTGACTCAATAGGTATGTCGATGAAATAATCCCTGTTACAGTAATCTTCCCAAAGAGCCATATCTTCTACAAAAAGCTTGTAGCGGTTTATGTTTTTAAATTTTGTTCGTTTTTTAGCGTAATTCTGATCCAATAAAACACCTCTCTTGTATCATTTCAGAATATTTCTTACACTTTTAGAGTTTCTTAATTGCGTTTTGCTTGCATCCCTTTAATAGCTTCCTTTGCTCCGTCGTATATCCCGCCACAATACTTACACGATTCAAGATAAGATGTTTTATATACATAATACTCCAGTTTTCCTTTCAAAATACTAAGCGGTTCATTACGGACATCAACATACTCATCGGCCTTCCTGCCTTGGTCAAGATTTCCTGCTATCAGCCCAGTTGCCATTGAGCATGAATATAAACGGCCATCCAGCAGCGTAGTGCATAAGCCGCTCTCACATATGCTATATAAATGCCGTAATTCTTGTTCAGAATATTTTCTATCAGTGGCGTAGTCGCCTAAGTCATTCCATTTAGAAGACAGTGGTACAACATAATAAGATATGCCGTAATCCGACAATGATTCCTTCAACGCTTCGTTATTTTTGGAATGCTTCCCGTAATTACTCAAATAGATGCCGAGAGGTCTTTGTTTATTAATTTCAGCCATAATCTTGAGCGTTTTTTCTTTAGGTATTATGACCCCGTTCGACAATACCATGATATAGTTAACTCCATCAAGATGGATTTTACTAAAACGCTCAAATATATCATCAATCTTGGGGTGTA
>JGI24702J35022_10002040_pt1 | contig 12445 bp, 9 predicted proteins | sample TergutTh196P4_FD_35022 | JGI IMG/M metagenome (IMG submission 35022)
AGCGGAGATGATAGTGGTAGGGGTTGAAAATTTTCAACCCCTACAAACGAAACCACCACAGGTGTGGAAATTTCAAACGGGACGCCCTGTGTGCGTCCCCTACGGTTCTATGGTGCGATGGTTATGGTTAATTTACAACAACGGGACGCATGGTGTTTATGCTTTTCATTGTGAATTGTGCATTGTAGACAGGGTCGTTCCGGTTATCAGAACGGGACGATGTAGGCATCGTCCCCTACAGTTCTATGGTGCGATGGTTATGGTTGTGGTAGGGGTTGAAAATTTTCAACCCCTACAAACGAAACCACCACAGGTGTGGAAATTTCAAACAGGACGACCAGAGGCCGTCCCCTACAATTCTATGGTGTGATGGTTATGGTTAATTTACAACAACGGGACTCACGGTGTTTATGCTTTTCATTGTGAATTGTGCATTGTAGACAGGATCGCCGCCCCTACAACGCACATTGGACGGCATCCACAATCCGCCCCTTTGAAAAGGGGGCGTCCCGTAACAACAATCACCGCTATTTATAATCGTACGGGTTGGCGGGCGAGGGGCGCCCCAGACTGTCCGCGCTCCCAAAATGCCCTACAGTTCTATTTAGCGATAGTCTGGGTTTATAAGGACGACCGAGGCGGTCGTCCCTACTGATCACTGATAACTGACCACTAATCACTGACCACTGATCACTGACCACTGACCACTGACCACTGACCACTGATCACTGTACTACATAATTTTTTTCAAGGCTTCAACTGCAGCCGCATAATTGGGTTCATTTGTTTGCTCGCTGACAATTTGGATATAACGTATCACGTTGTTCTTGTCTATCACAAAGATTGAGCGCGCGAGCAAACGCAGTTCTCCCAAGAGGACGCCGTACGCTTTGCCAAAACTGGCCTGGCTGTGATCAGATAAGGCCATTGCTTTATCTATTCCGGCAGTCGAGCAGAATCTCTTTATGGCAAACGGCAGGTCCATGCTTATATTGAGCACGACAGTATCCTTATGATTTGCCGCGTCCTCGTTGAACCAGTGTATCTGAAGGTCGCAAACAGGGGTGTCTAATGAAGGGGTTACTGATATGACTTTACATTTACCGTCAAAATCTTTAAGGCTTACAGGCGCCATAGTTTCGCTTAAAACAGTGAAATCGGGAGCTTTGTCTCCAACTTTCAACTCCGCGCCGACAAGAGTCAAAGGGTTGCTATTCATCGTAACGACGCCTTTGCGCTCATTATTCATAACGTAATCAATGCAAGCGCGCGCGTCCGTTAAACTGCGAACAAAAGCAGACGCCTCTACGTGAAGCGGGTGAATTTGATAACCGGCAAGAGCTTCCGCGGATTCAAATTTGCTCACAAGAGCTATGTCAAAATCTTTGCCGTTATCTGCCGTTTTAACTACTTTTAATTTTAATAATCCCGGAATTTTTCCAACAAGTCCCTCAAGCTTTTCTTTAATCAAACGAGCATTTGTTTCCTTATTATTACCCTGTGCTTCATCTTTGAGTTTCCAAGCAACAATATGTTTCATTAAAAACACCCCTTTTCAGAATTAAGCTTAATATAAATATATCACATTCTTTTTGAAAGTTGGGACAGCAATATTTCCGTGACAGAAGAGCTGCCTCGTCGCCCCGCCAACTTCAAATGTTCGTCGGGCTTTGGACAAGTGCCCTAGGGCGCTCCATTTTACTTTTTCAGTGGTGACGCGTCACTTCAAAGCGCTCGATACTAAATGTCTCGTCATCCCGGATACCCGCTTTCCGGCAAGCNATTTTTATTTGCTTCTCCGNATTGTCCACGCCTTCCAGGTCCGGCAACAATAAGCCCCTTTTATAACCGCTCGTCACTATTATCCCGAAACGCTTCACATCTAAANTATCGGTTGAGTTTATCGGTTCNGGANNAGATAGTACATCAACGCTGTATTCAATTTCAGGTAATTCCGAAGCTTTTACAGGATCAAAACGCGGGTCCTTAGTTGAAGCGCTTACCGCATTCATAAGGATTTCGCCAGCTATGTTCTTTGTATCGGGAGATATTGTCCCAATACAGCCGCGAAGGGCGCCATACTTTTTTAAGGTCACGAAAACTCCCGCTTTCCGAAAAAGCATTTCTTCAGGTAAGTTTTTGGGTAAATCCGGTATTTTGCCGGTCTTTATATAATTTTCTACAGTATTTCTTGCAAGTTTTACATATTCATCCTCTTTTGCTTTAATTTCTTTCAATCTGGAATTTGCAAGCTNTTTGTAGGTATCAAGAAATTTTCTGTCCTCATTTTCTCCTGTTGGAATAAATGAAGCCACCCCGTATCCTATTCCNAAAGTCTTTTCGTATGAGAGCAGCTCTGACTTTACTTCCACGCCGTCTAACGCGCCCGCCATGATTATGAACGATCGTAATCCGCACTCGGCTGCTTTTTCCGTCATAGTTTCGTCAAATGTAAGAAATTGCATAAAGTCGCCATTTTGCATAGCTTTTGTCACCAGCTCGTCAAACATCTCTCCTTCAACCGCAAAACCATAATGGCTCTGATAAGACGCCTTATGAGATAAATCTCCGCTTGCCAGGAAAACGACGTTCTTATTCAATAAGCCGGCAACTTTCGCGATACACATTCCGTACTTATAGTGTTCTGCGCGTGGGAAGCCAGAAATCCCTGTCAGTACCAGTTTAAAATCAGGGTAATGTTTGTGTATAAACGCAAGAGGTACAATGGCGCCATGGTCGAGGTACGGATCTTGTTCTCCAAGCGTTCCTGCTGCTATCCCAGATTTTTCCGCTTCTTCCTGAAGACACGAAACAAAATTACTGTCATATTCAACGTTGATTTGAAATTTGTCCTCGTTAACTCCAAATTTACGAAGATTGCCTTTTGCCATGCGTCCCTGCGAAATGTGAAAATAATCTGAGTAAATCAAGCTGTGAGGTGAAGTTAACACTATCGTTTCAGGTTTGATGTCAGCTATCTGTTTTGCGATTACTTCACACGAGTTTATGGTCTTTCGGATTTTCTCTTCTTCTCCGCGTCCTACCTGCGGTATGATTATAGGCGGGTGCGGCATAATAAACGCTCCGGTTATCGGCATGACATTTTCCTCCTATGACAACAATTTTATCCAATTATAACTGAATATAATTTTATAACATATTGATATTTTTCGATGTAATGTTATAATATCGATAATAATCAATATGAAATATTAAAATTTGAAGGAGGCGGAGCATTGGATAGTATTGAAGTGCACAGAGCAAACGCAAAAATTTTCAGGGCGTTCTGCGACGAAACGCGACTAATGGTGTTGTCGCTTTTACAGGGGGGCGAGAAATGTGCTTGCGTGCTTTTGAACGAGGTTCCCGTCTCGCAATCCACATTGTCGCATCACATGAAAATCCTTGTTGACAGCGGTATTGTAGCCGCACGAAAAGAGGGCAAGTGGACGTACTATTCCATCAGCGCGACGGGCAGCGAGAATGCGGTAAAAATGCTGAGAGAACTAACTACAGTCACGGAGGACGAGTCTTTTCAACATGATAGGAAGCTCTTGAGAGCTGCACCGGACAAAACCGATATCGGAAATGAGGGGTGTTGTAAGTGAGCAATAGCTGTTGCTGTTCAAAAAATGATTGTTGTAGTTCCGGCGAGCGCACGAGCGTACCGGTTGTTTCAACAAAACTGGCATTCAGAGATTATCTGGGCGAATGGAAAGTCCGCGCAGGTATCGGGCGGATGAATTACAAAATAGAACCGGGGCTCTATGCAGTTGGAAAGCCAGACGAGAATTCCCCTGTTTTGGTCAGCGCAAATTATAAGCTCTCGTTTGACAAACTTCGGAAAAACCTTTCCGGCCTGGACTGCTGGCTCCTGGCGCTGGACACAAACGGCATCAATGTTTGGTGCGCGGCGGGGAAGGGAACTTTTGGAACGGACGAATTGATTTATCGCATTGAAGAAGTGGAGCTTTCCAAAATCGTTTCGCATAGAAAACTTGTTTTGCCGCAGCTTGGAGCAAGCGGCGTGAACGCTAACGAAATAGTTGGGCAAACGGGCTTTGTTGTAACTTATGGGCCGGTTCGGGCAAGCGACATCGTGGAGTTTATCTCGTCCGGCTATAAGGCAACTAAAGAAATGCGGACGGTGAAATTCACATTTTGGGACAGGCTCGTGCTGACGCCAATGGAGCTTGTAATAGCTGCCCGTAAATCGATGTTCGTTTTCGGCGTTTTGTTCCTGCTAAACTTGATCGCTGCCCGCCCATTTGGCATGTACGATTTTGTCGCCTACGTAGGGGCTGTCCTTATGGGATCGTTCTTTACTCCCGTTTTACTCCCGTTTATCCATGGAGTGGCTTTTTCGTGGAAAGGTTGGCTCCTGGGATTGTGCTGGACTGCCGTCTTGTCGGTTGGATTGTTTGCGGAAGGCTATTGGTTGCTTGCGGCCGGATATCTGCTGCTGCTCCCGTCCGTGTCGGCGTTTCTGGCTATGAACTTCACGGGTTGTTCAACGTACACGTCGCCATCCGGCGTATTAAAGGAAATGAGAATAGCCTTGCCGCTGATAATTTGCTCGTCAGTCGTTGGCGCGGCGCTGATACTTTTTAATAATATTTTTGGTTAGGAGAGATAACAATGACGCTTACATATTTGAAAAACGTGGCGACGCTTTCGCTTGCTGACGAGAAATGTACCGGATGTGGGATGTGCGCCGAAGTTTGTCCGCATGGCGTGTTCAGCTTGGTCGATAATACTGCGCGGATTGTAGAAAAGGATTTGTGTATGGAGTGCGGGGCTTGCGCACTGAATTGCCCGGCAGGCGCAATAGAAGTTGATGCGGGCGTGGGCTGCGCGGCGGCAATTATCAAAGGCTGGTTCACTGGAAGCGAACCTGCTTGCGATTGCGGCGACGATGGTTGTTGTTAAAAAGAATCCTGCAGTGAATTCATTGTCCCATAATTAAGAAGATAAAGTCTTTTTTCACGTAAAATCCGGCAGCATAAAACTGTTTTAGTATTTTTCGGAATTAACATTAAAGTAGGACTGTTTTCATTTGATAATTCGTGTAAACCCTTTGAAATGCTCCAGGGAGGCAAAATAACATGTTTCCCGGGAGTTATTTTTTTTTGTGAGAAACTCATTTTACTTAAAGTTTTGCGGCTTGTTTGGCGAAAATAAGTGAAACGAAGTCCAAATCTGAAAATAGCTTGCCGTTTACTCTCTTATAAGTTGGTATAGGAGTTCACCATGAAACATAATACTGAAAGGGGTAGGGCATATGAGAAAACGGATTACATTGATAATCATTGCAATCACATCCGTAATTACGGCGGCTAACTTTGGTTCAAATCTCTATTTTACTCGCCAGGGGCAGAAAGAGATAATGGAGAAGGATACCTTCTTTGCATTGAATATTGCCGAAGGACTTGTATCATCGAAAATATCTCTTTTGAGTTCAAACGCCCAAACTGTGGCGGAGCGGCTGCTGAAGGCGAATTCTTCAGGAGAGATGGAAAGTACGATGCAAGAGCAGATACGAAGTTATCCGGATTTTAAATCATTCAGGGTGTTCAATCGGGGAGGCGCCGTAGCGGAGTATGGTGAAACGCCGCCGGTCGCTGAATGGCTTTTTGACAAAAATTATATCCAAAGCGTCCTTGAAAGAGAAACTACCATATTGATCGCTGATTATTTTGAAGGAACAAGCGATTTATTCATACAAATCTGGACGCCTGTGGGCAAGGATCAAATACTCTCAGTGAATATTCCAAACACTGTTTTCAATGACATGTTCTCCGGTTTCAATATTTGGAAAACCGGCAATATTTTCATACTCAGCGAAAATGGCGTTTTGATTGGGTATTATTGTTCTGAATTTGCAAATAACGGCGTTCATTGCCTAAATATTCCATCTTTGTCAATGCCAAAGGAAATTAAAGATTATTTTGATATTGTTACAACAAGCGATGAGGGTCATGGAGACTTTACCCTGGAAGGCATAGAAATGGTGAGCGTGTACAGGAGCGTTTCCGGCTCGAATACAGGCTGGCGGATTGCCGTGGCCATCCCATTTACGATAAGTTCAATAACAAGCGTACAAAGAGACATTCTTTTTGCTGCTGTAGCGTTCTTTCTCTTAAGCGTCATTATAGCAATTCTGGTTTCCGGATACATAGTACAGCCTTTATACGAATCGGAGATGCTTAACAATACCATCAAGGCTCAAGCGGTTGAAATCCAGGAAGAGCGTGACCGCGCCAGACTCATACTGGACGCGATGCCTCTTTCCTGCCATCTGTGGGACAAGGATGTCAGCAAGGTCTTCGATTGTAACGAAGCAAATCTCAGACTATTTGAAGTAAGCGCCAGGCAGGAGTTTACGGATAGATTTTTCGATTTATCCCCGGAATTTCAGCCCGACGGACGAAATTCCCGCGAGACAGGATATATTCTTGTTAAAAAAGCGTTCGAGGAAGGTATGTTGGTTTTTGAATGGATACACCAAAAGCTGGACGGCACGCCGATACCTTGCGAAGTAACGTTGAAGCGCCTCAAATATGGAGATGGTTACGTCGTTGCGTCGTATGTACGGGATCTGAGAGAACATAAACAAATAATGAAAGAATTTGAGTATAGGGACAAATTGTTGGACACAGTGAACAACGCTGCTGCCATTCTCCTTAAGTCGGAAACTGACGAATTTGAGAGTGATTTGCGCCACTGTATGGGGTTGATTGCAAAAGCCGTTAATGTTGACCGCGTGCGTATCTGGAAAAACCATATAATTGAAGAACGGCTTTTCTGCACTCAATTGCATGAATGGTCGCCGGACGCCGAGCAGCAGCAGGGCAACAGTTTCACGGTAGATATACCTTACGATGAAACAATCCCCGGGTGGAAGGAAACGCTCTCAAGCGGGAACTGCATCAACAGTTTAGTGCGCAATATGTCCACTGAGGAGCAGGCGCAGTTATCCCCGCAAGGCATACTGTCCCTGTTTGTGGCGCCGGTGTTTCTGAGGAATAAGTTCTGGGGCTTTGTAGGCTATGACAACTGTTATTACGAGCATGAATTTACTGAGAATGAGCAGTCTATTTTGCGTTCAAGCAGTATGTTGATTGCAAACGCTCTATTCCGCCATGATATGATGCTGCAAAACCGAGCCTCAGCGGTTCAACTGGAATCGGCGCTTGAAGAGGCAAGGGATGCGAATAACTCCAAAAGCGACTTCCTTGCAAACATGAGTCACGAAATGCGCACTCCATTAAACGCAATTATCGGTTTGTCGGGATTGACGCTTGAGACTTGTATGCTGCACGACGAAGCTTACTCAAACCTTGAGAAGATATATAACGCCGGAGCTACACTACTGAGCACGGTCAACGATATTCTGGACATTTCNAAAATAGAAGCNGGGAAATTTGAACTTATTCCCGTTGTATACGACATCCCCAGCCTTATAAACGACACTGTCACCCAAAATATTCTGCGCATAAATGAAAAACCAATTAAGTTCAACCTTGACATTAACGGCGATCTTCCAACGCACCTTTTGGGAGACGAACTCAGGATCAAGCAGATATTCAATAATCTGCTGTCAAACGCTTTTAAATATACAAAAGCAGGAACGGTGGAATTCAGCGTTCGTTGCGAGCGTGACGGCGATATAGTCTGGATGACCGCCAGCGTGCGCGACACAGGAATGGGTATCCGGCAGGAAGATATTTGCAGGTTATTCTCCAATTATAATCAGTTGAACACAAAATCAAACCGCAACATTGAAGGGACCGGACTCGGACTATCCATTACCAGAAAAATGGTGGAGATAATGGAAGGCAAAATCTCTGTGGAAAGCGAATACGGAAANGGNAGCACGTTCACTGTAGTGATTAAACAGAAACATGTCAAATCCACGACAATCGGTGATGATGTTGTAAATAATCTGAAAAACTTCCATTATTCAAACAGTAAACGCGAACAAACGTATCTGACGCGGGTACACTTACCATATGCGCGGGTGCTGGTGGTAGACGATAACGAAACCAATCTGAGCGTAGCCAGGGGTATGATGAAACCTTACGGGATGAAAATCGACTGCGTTACAAGCGGGATAGAGGCTGTTGAAGCCATTCGCGCTGAAAATGTACGATATAACGCTATTTTCATGGATCACATGATGCCCGGGATGGACGGGATAGAAGCGACAAAAGTAATCAGGGAAGAAATTGGGACTGAATATGCTAAAAACATTCCAATCATTGCCCTTACTGCAAACGCTATTATTGGGAACGAGGAAATGTTTTTAAACAACGGNTTTCAGGATTTCATATCAAAACCAATAGAAATGGTTCGCCTGGATGCTGTTATTTTGCAGTGGGTGCGNGATAAAGAAATTGAAAAGACCCTTGTTAAGCGGCAAATTGAGGTNAATGGACAAAAAATCCTGGATGTCCGGAGCGGGAATGAAAGGCGGGTCATTATCAGCAGGAGGAGCGGGAATGACAGGCGGTCAAACTTCCAATACGGCAACAGAATCAATGGGATGGACATAAATAAAGGGATTGCGCGTTTTGGCGGCGATGAGGAAACCTATTTTAAAATTCTGCACTCTTACGCAACGAATACTCAACCTCTTCTCAGGAAGATAGAAGATGTAACTCTGGATAATCTGGATGAATACGCCACAATTATTCATGGGATAAAAGGCTCCAGCCTGGGCATTTGTGCTATTATAGTCGGGAACAAAGCTGATGCTTTAGAAAAAGCCGCAAGGGACGGGGATTTCGAATTTGTAAAGGCTAAAAATCCTGTTTTCATTGAAACCGCCTGGAAACTTGTGTCCGATATCGGAGATATGCTCAATAGGATGGACGCGTTCTTTTCAAAACCAAAAAAAGATATGCCGGAAAAAGAAGTGCTGTCCAGTCTGTTAATCGCCTGTAAGGATTATGATATTGACGAAATAGACGCAGCTATAGCGGAGATAGATAACTATGAATACGAATCTGACGATGGTCTGGCCGTCTGGCTCCGGGATAACGTTGCTCAGATGAATTATACGCAAATTATTGAAAAGCTTGAAGTTTTGATTGAAGGGGGGGTTCAGAATGGATAATACACGATATAAAATTATTTTAGTGGACGATAACATGTCCAACCTGGATCAAGGTAAAAATATTCTCAAAACTTTCTATAAGGTCTACCCGGCGCCATCAGCAGCCAAACTTTTTGAGATTCTTGAAAATGTTTTACCCGAACTGATTCTTCTTGACATCGATATGCCGGAAATGAACGGCTATGAAGCAATTAAAATATTGAAAGCCGACGAGCGCTACGCTAATATTCCGGTCATCTTTCTCACGTCTAAAAGCGATGAGAATAGTGAACTTAAAGGCTTTGATCTCGGCGCCGCCGATTATATGTCCAAGCCTTTTTCTGCTCCGCTNTTACTAAAACGTATAGAAAATCAGCTCTTAATAGTTCGCAGTCAGGCGGAGCTTAAAGATTACGCCGAAAANCTGGAAAAGAAAGTAACGGAAAAGACNGCGCAGGTAATCAACCTTCAAAACGCTATACTCTCAACTGTGGCTGACCTGGTGGAATTCCGCGATAACCTCACCGGCGGGCATGTCATGCGTACCCAGCTTTATATGAAAAATTTGGTTGATGAAATGATCATCAAGGAAATATACAAAGACGAAATATCAAAATGGGATATTAATTTCTTCATTCAATCAGTACAACTGCATGATGTGGGAAAAATTGCCATAACCGACCTTATTTTGAACAAACCTTCAAGGCTTACTGACGAAGAGTTCGAGATTATGAAAACCCATGTGACCGTTGGAGTAGATGCAATTGAAAGAATAATGAACAATACGGTGGAAGAAGAGCAAAGCTTTTTGCGTCAAACGTTGTACATTGTTGGGACACATCACGAAAAATGGGATGGTACCGGTTATCCCGTGGGACTTAAAGGGNTGAACATCCCTCTTGAAGGGCGACTCATGGCAATAGGCGATGTGTACGACGCGCTGATTTCCGCGCGCCCTTACAAGAAGGCGTTTTCCAACGATGAGGCGAGAAAAATCATTGAGGACGGTTTCGGAACCCATTTCGACCCAGCCCTCAAGGAGGTTTTTTGCGCCGCAGCCGACAAATTTGCCCGAATTGCAACGAATGTAAAGACATATCACTGACCCTGCGGCTTCATCAATTTCCAGGCTATGGCCGAAAGCAGCAAGCCGCCCAGGACCAGAAGACCCCATACTATGTAGCGTTGCCATTCGGGGGTTTCGCCGCTGTATGGGGCAGGTTTATTATCAGGCGCGGAATCGGCGCTGACGAGCCCGCCTAATTTTGCTTCCATGGCGGACGCATATCTGTCCTGTAAAAATGCGTCGTTTTGAAGCGACAATCTTTGCTGATGGCTGCCGAACGCCAGAACATACGGCGATTTGCCCTGCGCCAGAAAATATAATTCGCTGGGCTGCCAGGTTATTTTCATTATAGGCGGCGCGCCGTGGAACTGTCCTTCAAACGAAACACGCCAGTATCTATCCTCGCGCACATTTATAGAGACAGGTTCGTTCTGTATCACGCTTCCGTCCTGATTTATTATCATTGAGAGCTCCATTCCGCCACGTGGCTGCCAAATGCTTCTTGTGTCCCGCCTGGAAAAGTAGGCGATTTTGTAAAATCCGGGTTCCCGCAGCGTAAAATTGAGCTTTGATATTGGAAACGCTCCGAATGTGTCATACTCTACATTTGTATTACGGTTATCATTGTCATAGATTATCGTTCCGCCTATTTCTGTGTTCTCTTCCCGTATAAAACTGCTTCGTTCCTGTACCGTAACGATATAACCGATGTCCTTAAGTTCGAACGACTGGTCAACACCGCGTATTTGAAGCATAACGTAACGCTTTGGCGCGCGCGGCAGTTCTACTCTGTCGCTGGCAAGCCGCTCTTTTTCGTTTACAAGCTGGAGCAGCGGCATGTCCGTCAAAAGAGAATTCCAATCGCGCAAGTTTGAGCTCTCTAAAATCGACAACCTGGCAGAAATCCTCACATTCGGCAAATAAAGGCGCATTTCGCGCCTTGCTATCTCGCCGGCATTGATTTTGTTGTTGCCTATTATAGAGGACAAATCCCAAAGGTAGTTTCTGTCCCGTTTTTCGTTTTCACTCTTACCGTCGTTCCTGACCGAGACGACTTGTCCGCTTGAGTCAGTTTTGATGTAAACATCGAGATTCCCTACCGTACTGACGGCTTGCGCTTCGGGCGGCAGTTCGTAAAATGACGAGCGGTACTCGGACTCTTTCTCGAATAAATGAGATGTCGGGGTTGCTGCGCGCAGAGTGAACGGCACAAGCTGCCCATCCGCGTTGAACACTGCGAGGTCGCTTCGCTGCGACTCTACCAACCCCTCGTAGACGAACATTGGCAGGGTGGTTTTGTAGATGGCGCCTTCCAGCGTTGTCTTAAGCTCGTACGCATGGGCGAACTCTTCCAAACTTGCCGTCGTCTTAGGAGAAAGAGGCGGCGCGGAGTACCCCGCAGGATTTACCCTCCGTCTCGGCGGAAACAGCGGCGCGGCGCTTGCTGGAAACGGCAATATACAGAACGACAACGAAACGAGTAACAACCCGGCAATAACTTGTATGAATATTTTACGCAATATAAACACCTCCAAAAATTTCTCTATTTTCCTGCGTAACAGAAAGGAACACAGGAATTGTTACTATATAGCGACTCGTTCTTAGCTACACCATACGGTTCTTAATAATGCCAATACTTTATAAATATGATTATAAAATATATCAGTGTTATAACCTTAGTTGAAACAACGATAAATCTGTTTTGCCACACAAATAGAAAGTGAATGATTTGAAACGGAAGACATATAAATAACAAAAAATAAACACAAATAATACTAAACTCATAGATTTTTATTCCTATCAATGTATCCATTGTAATAATTCCGGAAAAGATAATAGGTCCCATTAGCGCCATCATTGTCGCAAACATAGCAAACGGACTCATTTCAGGTACCATATCTTGTTTAGACCGTTCCTTATACGTCCCATTGTAATTGTTTTCTTTTGACATAGCGAACATCTCCTGAATTTATATTCTACCTATAGTTATATCGTTTTTCCAATTCCGCAATTCTGTTTTCGCAATTCTTCCTGCCGTTAATAATAGGGAGCTCCTGCCGCAATAGTGCAGGGGGCTGGAGCTCCCGCCGCACGCCCTACTATCGCTTCGGGGGCAATGGCGCCAGCCAGCCGATCAGGAGCGACAGTCCGCCAAGAACAAGGAACGCTACTATCCGGACCATGGTTTCCGTCCCGCGCAAATCAACAAAAAGCAGTTTGACCACGTCGGCAAAGAGAAGGAGGGCGCCCGCGCTCCATAAATCACGGGAACGCGTTCTTTG
>JGI24702J35022_10002042_pt1 | contig 12443 bp, 1 predicted proteins | sample TergutTh196P4_FD_35022 | JGI IMG/M metagenome (IMG submission 35022)
GTAGTACAACACGGGGTTGAATCCGTATTTTTGTTCGAATTTTATATTAAAGTCGGGTGTCCAAGCGCGACCCTGCCCATAATAGAGCGTTGGTTCGTCGAAGAAAGTACCTGCTACCGTATGGCCGAAATAGTCGCCAAAACGTTTATAGTATTCGTCATGGGTCATGCCGATATACAGCTCGACTGCTTCGGGACTCATATAGTCCACAATGGTGTGGCCGGCGTCAACACAGGCGAACAGCATCACTTTCCAATGACCGTTTGACGGAGGCTGCCATTTCAATTTACCGGCTGTGATGCAGGCGCTCAGGTCAATTCGTTCAAGCGTGACAGTATCCATCGCGACAGCCGCCATCAGTTGTCCTGGCGGAAGCTCCTGATCGAAGACAAGGCCTGCATGGGTTCTGTATTCATACCTGTCTAAGCGTTTGTAGGTATGCTCAGGGTATTTTTGTTTGAATCGTCCGACGCCATCGCCATTGATGTCGCCTGCCGTACCGCTTGGGAAACCGTATTCATCATAAATCCATAAGGTAAGTCCCTGTTTTTTAGCTTCTTCAAGGCATAAACGGTATATGTCGAAATAGGCTTCGGTAAGGTATTCGGGTTTAAAATTTTTGCCAAAAGGCAGGATGCTAAGACCTCCGTATCCGGCATCTTTGTGCAGTGACATCTGCCGAAGCAATTCTTGTGGCTCTACCTCCGTATCGTTCCAGAACCAGAGCGGGTTAGGACGTACGCTTAACGGCATCGTCTGAAAGTTTTTTTCGATAATACGCCATTCCGTACTTCTATGCGTACAGGCAAACAGGGTAACTAAAAATAAGGGAATAAGTTTTTTCATCTGTTTATAATTTATAAGTTATTGAATTATCTTAAGAAGTGAAGCAATTTTACTCGGCGATTGTGACGCGGACACCTTCGCTGTGGGCGCTAAACTCGGAGGCGTACATACATTGAAAAGTAGTGATGCCGTTTGAAAAATCGCCGACGTGCGTGACGCGCAGGCTGTATTCGAAAACATATGTTCCTTTGGGCAGGTTGGTGATGAAGAAATTACTTGAAGCGTCTTTGATGCTTTCATAATACCACAACCCGTCCTGATAACGATGTCCGGAAACCGTACTTACCGGCTCGAATGCCGAGGCGTGCATGTCTTTCAGGTGGACATACTCGTAGTCGCGGTCGGCATAGATATCCATTCTTACCTTCACCAAATCGCCAACTTTCAGTTTGGATGTTTCGGCGACAGGTCGCAATTCTTCTCCACGTTCGGTAAATACGCTCAAGAACAGTTGTTTGTTTATCCGGAGGTTTGTTTCGGATGCGGTTATTTTGTCTAACCGCTCAAAATATTGCCAATAAACGCCGCCCCAAATAATACCGCTACTGTTAGGATTACTTGCTTCTAACATTGCCATCTCTTTTTGGATGTCGTTTCCATTCCATGAGATTTTCATATAACCGGTTCCGGGTTCAGAACTTGTCGCTTGGCCGACAACCGGTTTCCCGCCAATATTCACTTCGAGCGGGAGGCTTTCGTCTAATAGGTTGTCGCCTGTCATCAACAGGGCGTAACAGGCTTCGGCTGTGGCTTTGGTAGTATACCAATCGTCCGTTTGCTTTTGACATAACAGCCATATTTTCATTTCCTCGACGGCTTCTCTGTCGTTAGTGATCTCGTTAAATGCTTCTATCAGCATGGCTTGCGTCTCAATGGGCGCCTGATACCAGAAATATCCTGCTTTGTTGTCTCTCCAATACAAGCCCAATTCTTCCGATTTTTGCGCGCGTCCTTTCAGCGATCGGATAATGGCGGAGGATGTCTCACTGTCTCCGTAACGGTACAATGCCAAAGCGGTCATGGCTTGGCTGTAGAGGTTAAAGCTTTTCCAGTACCGGACAGCCTGACTGAGGTAAAACTCGAATGCCTCACTTTGTGCTTCATTTTCAGGGTGATGATGGGAAAAACTGCAAGCATACAGATATTGGAGTTGGATGGGTGTGATGTATTGTTTGTTAGCATCAAAATCCCTCGATTTCAACAAAGTGTTATAATCCTCGAGGATACAGGCATCCATGAAGTTAAGTCCTTTTGAGACAATCGTATTGACTTGAGTGGTAAAATCATTTTCCAATGCATTCAACGCTTGCAGATGGGCTATACCTGCAATGATATGTTGCGTGATGAACCGGTTAGAGGGCATGCCGCCAAACCACGGGAATCCGCCATCGTTCAACTGCATCTTCTGTAATTTATCAAATGTCTGTTGTTGTTCGTAACTCATCCGGTTGAAGTCAAACAGTAATCCGAGACGTTTTTTGCGTTCGGTTTCGCTATTAGCCTGCATCACCCAGGGTGTTTCTTCTAAAAATATATATTTGAGTTCCTGATTTTTTTCGAGGTTTGACAACAGTGTTTCCTTGTTTTCGGGCAACGAACGCCACAGATCAAACACCTGCCGGATACGCGGCGAGCGGTTGGCTATCGTTGATGCCAGTGAATTGGCATAGAAGCGTGTGAATACCTGTTCGGAACATTCGTAGGGGTATTCCATCATATAGGGTATTGCTTGCACGGCATACCACGCCGGGGTAGACGAAAATTCAAGTGTAAGCCGGTGGTTACGCAACGTGGTCGACTTGGTTTCTTTCAGTCGCTTGAATGTAAACGTTTTCTGTTTCCCGCCACGTATGCTGAAAGGCATCGTTTCGGTTACTAACATCGTGTTAGCAATTACAGGCACGGTTTTTTCTTCGCCGTCGGTATGGTTACCAGCTTGTGCGGTGACCTTATAAGTGATTGCCTGCATACCTTCGGGAATGATTAGCGTCCATTTCAAGCCTACACTCTCACCAGCTTTAACACTAAAAGCCTGTGTCTGTGGCGAATGGATTACTTGTACATCTATCGGTTGCATGTTTATAGCATCATACAGGCGTAGTGTGGCTTGTCCTGTAAGGTTGCTGTCAGTCAGGCTATTCACCTTGGCGGAAAATTCAATGCGGTCGTTTTCGCGGAAGAAACGTGGGGTGTTAGCGCTGATAGCCAACTGTTTCTGTGTGACGAGTTCGCCGCTGATAGCGCCTACCTTTAAATCTTTTGTGTGGGTGAATCCTAACATTTTCCATCGTGTCAATGCTTCGGGAACGGTGAACTCGATGCTTATCTCACCGTTTTCGTCGGTATGCAATTGTGGATAGAAAAATGCAGTCTCGTTGAAATTGCGACGAGTAGCAATTTCGGCAGGGTTATTACTTTCAGGAATTCCCCTGATATAAAATTCATTTTGTGATTGTCCGCTTTGTCCGGAAATCCTTCCACCGAGCATATTTGTTGTTCCTGATGAGCCTATCAGGGTTTCTCTTCGTTGTGTTCCAAATGCTACAATTGTTACTTCATCCAAAGATGATTTGGCCTGGAACGAAGGATAGGTCATGAGTAAAGGAAACAAAGGATGGTAAACCTCGGCTATCTTTTCAAATCTTTTAACATAAGCGGAGGTTCGTACAATCTGATTGACAGGCAAGCGAAAACTTCCGTAATCGCTCAGCGGGTTATTAAACATATTGATATCTACCCAGTTGTGTGAAGCTAATAAATCCAAAGAGGCATCATATAGCGTAGCGACCATTTCGGCCATCTCCTTGTCACCTTGCCGGTTTTTCACCGAAAGTGTCCATTTTTCCTGTTCACCCGGTAGCAGTTTGTCATGAAATGTTGTGAACGCTACCTTCAATTGCTTGTTGGTGTGAGGAACGTTGATTCTAACATTTTGATTATACACCCGTTGATTTTGTATCATCACAAACTGAACATCCACACCGCCACGATATTCTTCTTTTACAGGAATAATTAATCGTTGGGGCGTTGTGCCTGTTATAAGAGTATTATGTTCTATCACACTGTTTTTCAATAATATATCGTAGTGAATATATGATTTCTCATACCCTCCGGCTATTAGAAATTCCATGTTTTCTCCCGGTTCGCAAACATTTCCGACTACCGTCAACCAGTCTTTCATCCCTGTAATCGGCTCGTTTTTCACAACCGGCGATCCTGCAAGTTGAATGTATTGTCGTTGTTCTTCCCAGGTATCGTAGTCGGTACTGCGCGCTTTAATATCCACGCGGTACCATCCTGTTTTAGCCTGTTTTAATGCGTCAAGCTGTATTATTTTATCGTCGGCCCTGTTGAGTTTTTGTTCGGTCAACTGTCGTACAACGGGAAATGTTTCCGGATTGTCCTCATCGCTGTAGATATCAAACGGGAAAGATTTTTCAAATTCGGCGCGTGAAAGCGAAAAAGTATCGGGCGCCCCCCATAAACGTTCATGCTTTATCCGCGTAGGGCTTTTCAGTTCGTACAGGGTGAAGACAACTTCTGCCGGGGTAATCTCTCCGTTCAGGTTGACGGTCAACAAGTTGAAACTAAGGCTGTCGCGGTTGACTATTTTTTCAGGGATATTGGTTTCTATCAATAGCGGTTTTTTACTGATCTTTACAGTTTGGGTAGCGCTGCGCGTTTCGCCGTTCACATCGGTGATGTCTGTCGTTACGGTATAAATATATATCAGGCTGTCGTCAAGTATATCGTCGGCTTCAGCTTTGAAAATAATATCAAACGAGCCGTCGCTACGGGTAACGGTCGTGCCCGAAGTGATTTCTCGTTGTAGGGAACTGATTCGCGCCCGTACCGGCGGCGCCCACCAGTATCTGTAACGAAGTTGTTCCGTTCGCACTACGCGATAAGTGACCTGTGCGTGGTCAATGGCATATCCTGCCAACGCATTGGCTTTGCCGCTTATACGCACCGAATCATTCAAACGGTAATTTCCCTCAACCGGATTATATACTAACTCAAAAGTCGGACGTTTATATTCTTCCAAACGGATAAAGTGATAGCTATTCTTATCGTTAATTTTACATATCAATATTATAACGCCGTTGAGCAGGCCTTGGGGAATAACGAAACTACCTTGTGCTGTGCCATATTCGCCGGTCTTCAATTCCTGCGATGCGATTTTTTTTGAATTTACATCCATGAAATCGACAGTAGCCTGTTTATCTGACAGAAGTTGTTGGTTTTCGAAACATAATATCTTATAATACACCGTTTGTCCGGGGCGGTAGATCGACCGGTCTGTAAAAAAAACCACCTCATGCCTCGAAGGAATCGTGCGATAAGTAGAAAAGCCGTTAAAAAAAACGAAGCGGTCATTTTTACGTGTCGCAACCATTTTTATTTTTGGGGTGATGCTGTCCTCTGAAATAGATACCATTCCATGTTGGTCTGACGAATAAACGCCTATCTGATTCAATGTACTGTCTTTTTCCACGCGATAATACGTTATCTCCCCGTTTTTTACCGGTTCGCCTGTTTTATTATCGGTGAGGTAAGCCTGCATTTTGCTGATTCTTGGATTCCGCAAAATTTCCGACGATTCTATAGGGCCGTTGTTTACTACCGCCGCAATTGCGGATACCTGAAACAGGAAGCCCGTCGTCAGCTTGCCGCTGTAAGCCCCTACTCCATCGTTAGGCAGGTTGAGGCTATCGGATGCCAAAACGACATAGATACCCTGTGGAAGCGCATCAAGCCTGATTTCAGCAGAATATCTCTGATAATCAGGTTGCGACGGTAAGTCAATGGTTTGTGTCTTGAAGAGATTTGATTTTTCAGGTATGAAATCGGAAAACATCCATTGGTTATGATGTTTCATTGCTTCTTCGTCGTTCAGTTGATAAAAATGCAGGTATAATCTGTTCATATTCCGGTAAGAAATATATGCCAACATGGGTGTTTGGGGATTTTGCAGGTAGTTCATCTTCAGCTCTGCCGCCGGTTTTCGGATGTCTTCCTGCATTTCCCTTGCAAAAAACGTCATCAAGCTATCGCCCGAAGCCGCAATTTGTTCGCACAAGTCAAATGCTTCCAAGTACTTATTTCGCAATGCGTCATTTTTAGTATTCGACCAATCGAATGCCTGATTTTTGTATAACATAGCCAGCGCATACATCGCATAATATTTTTCATGATGTGCTTGCTGCCTGTCTATCAAATCGCTCAATGCTTTCTCGAACAAGACATCGTTATTAGTGTAACGTCCCTTATCATACACATAACGTAGCCGTTCAATATCGACAGAGACCAGCGCATAGCGGTTCGCCGCATCATCGGGTTGTTGTTGGCGGAAACGAAGTAATTTCTGATATAAAGAGAGGGTCTGGTATTCGGCTGACAGCGTATCGGTAAGAGGAAGCGGAAAGTGGGTAAAAATAGGGACATCGGCAAAATATGCAGGTTGATTGACTACAAATGTCTGCTGGGGAAGTGTGACCGACAGTTCGCCTGAATAGGCTAAAATAGCCCTGTACACAAGTAAATCATATAATGTGGGCAGTGTTAGTTTATGTTTATCTTCTCCAAAAACGCAAAAAAGCGATTCGCCGTAATCATCTACCGGTGTCTGCTGTAATATTTCCTCGTCTTGAATTGAGCATTTGAAATATTTGAGCGATTCCTCAAACAGTCGGCTGATACTCCATGTGTTGATGTCATCATCGTCCACAGCAGTGCGCGTACGTTGGATGATTTTATTCTGATTCGTCCGGTGATGCACTCTTAGAACATCGGCCATTATCGAATAAACAATCGACTTGGCCGGTTGTGGAAGTCGTTCTGCATCCAATTTCAGGGAATCGAGCAATGTTGCCGTTGTGTTATCCGTTAACTGCCTCTGTCGCATCATCCTACGGGTGATGGCTTTAACAACCTTCGGGTAATCTTTTTCGCCCAATGCAGACCGGTAAATTTTCTCAATCTCGGCCAATGCTTCCGACGCTTCCAACGCATCAATCCGTTGCCACTCAGAATCAGAAGAAGTGGTAGTCATAGGGTTATTAGGTATTTGCCCCATGCCGTCATAAAGCGAAATCGTCAGGTTTTTCGTTTCTCCGGTGACGAGACACTCGTGAGAATCACAGCCTATATAAGAAAAAACTAATATGTCACCATAAGACGCCTTGATAGAAAAAGTTCCGTTTACAGAAGTCAAAACGCCTCTTGTTGCTTGTTTAATGTTGATGCTGACGCCAGCTAATAGAGCGCCGGAGGCATCTGAGACCGTTCCTTCTATGGTAAGAAGGCGTCTATCCTGCTGTGCCGACAAAGAAAAGCAAACTGCCACGAGCAAGAAAGTTAAAATGTATCGATAAAAGGTTTGTAACATAATACTGTCAATTTAATTGTTTTTAATATTATTCGACGATGGTGACGCGGATGCCTTCGCTGTGGGCGCTAAACTCGGGGGCGTACATACATTGGAACGTGGTGATACCATTCGAGAAATCACCGGCGTGCGTGACGCGCAGGCTGTATTCGAAGACATATGTTCCCTTGGGCAGGTAGGTGATGAAGAAGTTGGTCGATGCGTCTTTGATGCTTTCATAATACCATAACCCGTCCTGATAACGATGGCCAGAAATCGTATTTACCGGCTCGAATCCCGAGGCGCGCATGTCTTTCAGGTGGACATACTCGTAATCGCGGTCAGCACGTAACTCCATGCGCACCCGCACGATATCACCGACATGCAATTTGAATTTTTCTCTGCCGTTTCGCGTTTCTTCACCTTCGGGGGTCAAAGATGATTCTCCATTCTCCATTCTCCATTCTCCATTCAATGGTTGCAACTCCTCACCTTTGGGGGTCAACGTCCTCAGAAATAGCTGTTTGTTCATCCGCAGGTTTGTTTCGGCTGAGGTAATTTTATCCAATTGCTCGAAATACTGCCAGTACAGCCCTCCCCATGCAATTCCTTTCGTGTTAGGATTTTTCACTTTAACACGACCCATTTGCGACGTGATATCGCTTCCTATCCAGCTTGTCTTCACATAACCCGTGCCGGGTTCGGGTTTGATATCCTCTTTTACAACATCAGCCAACGGTTTACCGGCTATCTCAATTTCTAACAACTTTGATTCGTCTAACAAGTTGCCGCCGGTCATTAACAGGGCGTAGATAGCTTCAGACGTCGCTTTGGTTGTCTTCCAATCGTTTGTCTGTTTGTTGCGAAGCAACCATATCTTCATTTCATCAACCGCTTTTATATCGTTTGCCACTTCATTGAACGCCTCCATTAACAATGCCTGTGTTTCGATGGGCGCCTGATACCAAAAGTAACCGGCTACGTTTTCTTTCCAATACATACCCATTTCTTCGGATTGTTGCGCATATTCTTTCAGCGATCTGATTATCGGCATGGCTTTTTCAGTCTGATTATTCCGGTGAAGGACAAGTGCGGCAAGCGCTTTTTCGTATACAGTGAAATTTGACCAAAACTGTACGGTCTGTTGGAGGTAATAGTCGTATGCTACTTTTTGAACCCCTTCCGGTTTGTGGCCGTTGAAACTGCAAGCATACAGATAGTGTAACTGAAGAGAACCGATGTGTTGTTTTGTAAGGTTTGCCTTGAGGCGAATCAATTCATTATAATCTTTTTCGATACATTGGTCTAAGTAAGCTAATCCTTTTTGGACTATCATATCTGCTTCATCTGCATGGTTCGTCTGCATGGCGTCTAACTTTTTCAGGTGCGCCATGCCGACAACAATATGTTGTGTGATATACCTGTTTGAGGGGTTGCCGGTGAACCATGGAAAACCGCCGTCGCTATTTTGCACCTGTTTCAGCTTATTAAAGGCGCGGCTCATCTCGTTACTCATGCGGTTCAGGTCGAATAACAGGCCAATGCGTTTTTTGCGCTCGCTCTCGTTCTGCGCCTGCATGACCCAGGGCGTCTCTTCTAAAATCACCTGCTTCAGTTCCTGATTTTTCTCTAAATTCGACCATAACGCTTTGCTGTCAGTTGTGTTCCACTGTTCGAAAATCTGTTTGATACGCGGCGTCGAGTTCGCCACCGTTGTAGCAAGCGTATTCGCATAATAACGCGAAAAAGTTTGCTCGGCGCATTCGTAGGGGTACTCCATGATATAAGGCAACGCCTGAACAGCATACCATGCCGGCGCAGAGGTATATTCCAATGTCAGGCTATGATGTCTGAGCGTCTTCGACTTATTATTCAGCAACCGGTTGAATGTAAATGTTTTTTCTCTTCCTGCCCGAACACTGAAAGGAAGCGTTTCGGTGACAAGCATGGAATTAGTAAGTACCGGTATTGTCTTTTCTTCGCCGTCGCTATGCGTACCCGCCTGCGCTGTCAGTTGATAAGTAATCGCTTGTACTCCTTCCGGAATAACAAGTTTCCACTTCAACCCCGTACTCCCACTCGCATGAATGCTAAACGACAACGCGCCATCGCCCTTTTGTTCGTTTACCCCCGAATCCGCATCAAACGACCGCGCGTTATCGGGCTGTATGATATAGTCAACAGGCTGCATAGTCATTGCGTCATAAAGGCGAAGCAGGGCTTGCCCATTCAGGTCGGCCTCAGTCAGGTTGTTTACCTTAGCCGTCAGTTCGACCACATCGTTTTCACGGAAGAAACGCGGGGCATTGGCGCTGACAGCCACTTGTTTCTGCGTAATCAGTTCATTCACATAACTCCCTGTTTTAAAGTCTTTTGTATGTGCAAAGCTTAGCAATTTCCAGCGTGTAAGCGCTTCGGGCATGGTAAATGCTATCAATACCTCACCATTTTCGTTTGTGCGCAATGCGGGATAAAAGAAAGCCGTCTCGTTGAAATTTGTTCGAGTTGCTACTGCCGTTAAGTCCGTTACAGGTTCTGCCGACGACAGTTCGGCGTCTGAAATTTCGCTTAATCCCTTTGCCGACGCCCGAGAAGCAACGTACGATTCCATTTGAGCAAAAGAGGCATCCTCAGCTGTAAAATCCATGGTTTCAACTTCTATTTCATCGCCTCTTATTGTAATGTTGCTTGGAGCGGCGACGGTGGCGCTTCGTACCCTCATCAGCGGGCCGCGGAAGTTCCCGAAAGCCATTTTATATGTTTCGTCAAACCAATTGATGTTGGCATAAAACGGCACATAGAAAGCGGAAGACCAAGCATAGTACATGTTCGATGGATTCACATTCGTTAAAATGGCAAAACGATGGATCGCGCCGGAACCCCACCGGTAATAATTGCTATACGATGTTTGTTCGTATATCGCCGCTGTGTGGTTCCAATTGTGCGGTTTCAGCGCATCTAACGAAGCGTCATAGAGTGAGGCCACAATCTCAGCCGTTTCTTTTTCGCCTTTTTTATTACTAATCAGCATGTTCCAAGTCTCCCTTTCGCCCGGTAACAATTGGTCGCGGAACGTGGAAAGCGTCACATCTAACATCTTATTTGTATAAGGAACGGAAACAAGCTGGGACTTGGAATATAAGCGATTATTTTGTACCATGTTGAATTGCACTTCAAATCCTCCGCGATAGGCTTCATGAATAGGGAAGGTGACTTTTAAAGGTTTTTTGCCTGTTTTGATCCACTTAGCCTCGACGATACGGGATTGTTGGATCACCTCACAGTACACATAAGCGTTATTTTCCCCGCCGGCAATCAAAAATTCTGCCTGTTCGCCCGGTTCGCCTGTATCTTTGACGACCGTCATCCAATGCTCCATGCTGCTGATGGCTTCGGGCTTGTCGCTTGTGAAATAAAAATACCTCACATAGTCGACGACAACGCCTTTTTTGTTGTCGGCGGTCAGTGTTAGCCGGTAATAACCCGAATTTTTCAGCGCCGATAAATCCAATTTTTTATTTTCAGCCGTCTCGATGGTATAAGCCGCTACGGTTCTTAATACGGAAAACTTGTCAGGGTTCATCTCGTCATTATACGCATCTAAAGGGAAATTTTTTCGAAAATCATCTTCGCGGATTGAAGGCAAATCAACCGCCTTGTTCCATAATCGTTTACGTAAAACCCTGTCGGGCGATTTCAGGGATACAAGTTCTACTTTAACGGACGCCGGCGTAAAATCACCGTTCAGGTTGGTCGTCTCTACCGTGAACCGCTCTTTCTGTCCGTTAAGGACATTCTCCGCAAGATTGGTGTTGATTAACAACGGTTTGCTGCCAATATTCACATCAATAGAAGCGCTGCGCGTCTCGCCGTTTACGTCCGTCACATCGACCGTAACGGAATAGGTATAATACTTGTTTTCGTTACCGTCATCCTCCGCAAGCGTGGTAAAAGCTACCGTTACGTTGCCTTTTTCGTCTGTTTGAAGCGTACCGGAGCTAATTTCGCGGACGTTAAACGACGGCGGATTCCAATAAAAATAATAGGGATAGCGTTCGCGTCGTACTACGCGATACTGTACTTTGGCATGGTCGATGGCATAACCGGCGAAGGCCTTAGCGACAGCGGTTACCGTCGCCTGTTCGTTGAAAGAATAATTGTCGACTAACGGATTGAATTTCACTTCAAAAGTAGGACGTTTATATTCCTCAACGCTAATAAACGCGTTGCCATATCTTTCAAATTCGATGGTCATATGGCCGTTCAACAGGCCGTGCGGGATAGTAAAACTGCCGTTTATGCTTCCAAAATCATTGGTTTTCAGGTTTTGTTCCGCTATGAGTTGCCGGTTGGCGTCGCGGAAACTCACCTTCACGTTTTTGGCTCGCAGCAATTCTTTTTCTTTATCAGCGGATAGATGGTATAAAATAGCCTTAAAATAAACGGTCTGTCCCGGCCGGTAAATGGAGCGGTCGGTAAAAATAACGGCACGATCAGCATCCGGTAAATATATACTCCTGTTATGGAGGGCATTAAAAACAATTAAAGATTTATTTCCAACGGTTACCTGATAGTGCGAATTATTTCTTTGAGACATCTTGTTTTTCGCTATTCCGTTTTTGTCGCTCGTAAACGCAGCTTGTACGGTTTCGTTTTGATATGTGGTAATTTTTGCGCCCGCAACGGGTTCGCCCGTTTTACGGTCGGTGACAATAACCGTCACCTCATTTTCGAGGGTACGTTCTAACGCCATAAGCGGCGAGGCCTGCACGAATAAATTAACACAGGCTTCTGACGCCGTTTGCCACGCTTTCGTATCGGCAAACACGATGAAATAAAACCCGTCTTTGAGCGGCGGCATCTTGATCTCCGTCGTATAATACTGAAAATCGGTAGTGGTCGGCAGATTGACCCGTTCCTCTGAAACCTCTTTTTTCAGCGACTGAATAAAATCGGCAAGGCGTTTTTGGTCATAACCGTATCTGTAAGAATTAGCGTTATATTCTACCGCTTGCGCTTCCGTCAATGTGTAGACAGTTTTATAAATAACATCCAAATTTCTGAATTTCACTTGCGCTAAAAAAGGCTGTCCGGGCTGTTGAACGCCTTCGGTCACCACGTTCAACTCTTTAAAAAAGATACGTTTTTTTAAGGTGTTCACATTTTCGACAAGCCGGTTCGGATATTCTTTTTCTATCCTTTCGCATAGCGCTAACGCCTTGCTGTAACC
>JGI24702J35022_10002043_pt1 | contig 12442 bp, 8 predicted proteins | sample TergutTh196P4_FD_35022 | JGI IMG/M metagenome (IMG submission 35022)
TTTATTTCACATAGGCCCCTTGCAACCGTTCCCTGCGCGCTTAAGGTTTTTTCGAGGCGGTAAGGAACAATGGCCGGATCATTCCGGCTTGGGCTGCAAAGATGCCTGCCAAGGGCGGCATATGCTTCAAGGCCGTAAAAATCATCGGCATTTATTAACGAAAAAGGCCGGTCAATTTTGTCCGCGGCGCAAAGCAGCGCATGGGTTGTTCCCCAGGGCTTTGTCCTTCCGCATTTTTGCGATTCGGTAAAAATTGTATGAGGAATTAAACTGTCCTGTTCCTGATACGCAAATTCCCATTTTATTTTTGAGCCAATGCGGGAAATTACTTGAGACCTGAATTCTTCTTCTATGCCGCGGCGGATAATAAAAATTATTTTTTCAAAACCTGAGCGCAGCGCATCGTATACCGAATAATCCATCAATACTTCCCCGTTTTTTCCAAGCGCATCCATTTGTTTTAAGCCGCCGTAACGGCTTCCAATACCAGCCGCAAGTATAACTAAAATTGGATTTTCCATGCTTCTTCCTTAATTTATTGTAATATACCGAATAAATGAATATCCGTCAAATTCTATAACCTTTTCTTTTTTCCATATTTTCGGATCAATTTCCGGAAAAAAAGCATCGCCTTCATACTGCCGGTGGATTAGCGTTAATTCGATGACGTTAGCGTAAAAAAGCGCTTCGCTGTAAATAGATGCGCCTCCGCAAATATACACTTTTTGCCAATTTGCGCAGGAGAGAATGGCCTCTTTTAGGGAAGGAAAGACCGTTGCTCCTGTTACCGGCTCTGGAGAAAGCGATTGCGATACAATAATATTTGGCCGCCCCGGCAAGGGCCGTTTTGGCAATGATTCCCATGTTTTTCTGCCCATAATGCAGGGCCAGCCATAGGTTAATTTTTTGAAATGCTCCATGTCTGATTTTAACGACCAGGGCAAAGAATTATTTTTACCAATAACATGGTTTTCTGACATGGCTGCAATTATTATTATTTCCATCTATGTGCCTGTATTGTATTATACCGCAATGTCGAATTTAATTGCAGGGTGAGGATTGTATCCTTCAATTTTTGAATCGGTGTAATGCCAGTCAAAAACGGATGTAAAAGGCTCAGTTTTTATCTGCGGCAGGGGCCTGGGTTCCCTTGAAATTTGTTCTTTTATTGTTTCCAGGTGGTTTAGGTATATGTGGGTGTCTCCCAAAAAGCCAATGAGCTTTCCTTCGGCAAAATTTGCTTCTTTTGCCAGCAGATGGAGCAGGCAGCCGTAACTTGCAATGTTAAACGGCAGCCCCAGCGCGACATCAACGGAACGCTGATTCCACAAAAGGTTCAGGGCGCCGTTAATTACGGTGATCTGAAAAGAGTAATGGCATGGAGGCAAAGCCATGCGGGAAAGGTCCATTGGGTTCCATGCCGATACAATCATGCGCCTGCAATCGGGGTCTGTTTTTAATGTTTCAACAGCAATTTTAAGCTGATCAACGCCATTGCCCGATGGAATTTTATTATATGCGGCATATTCCGCCCCAAAGTGCCGCCATTGCCAGCCGTAAATCGGCCCAAGATCGCGTTCTGCCTTCATTTTGGCTTTTGTTTCTTCATCGTTTTTATAAGGCACTTCGTCTCCGGAACACCATTCGTCCCAGATGTGATTATTGTTATCTTGTAGCCATTTTTTATCGGTAAAGCCTTTGATAAAAAATTCCAGTTCTGATGCAACAAGCCTGAAAGGAATTTTTTTTGTTGTTAACAAGGGAAATCCTTCTTTCATGTCGTGTTCAAATATTAAACCGGCAACGGTAATTGCATCCTGGCCGGTGCGGTTTTTTTTGCGAAACCCCTGCGAGAGAATTTTCTCTGCAATTTGTATATATGCTTTCATTGCTAATTAAATAACTCCAAAAATTTTTTAACCGTATTATAATTTTCTTCAATGGTTAATCTTGTTTCATTTATTAAACGCGGTGCATTTACAACCTGATACGAAATATTTTCTCCGGTTACGCACCAACGCGCGAAATGTTCACAATTATTCGTAATAAGATTATATTGTTTTTCTCCTATTCTTGATCTTGCTCTTCGTATAATTTCGTCTTCGGGAAATGCGGGCTGTATATTCTTTATATACCGCAAGGCTCGTCCGTTAAGGAATTTTTCCACAGTTGTTTCATGGATAACTCCGTTTTCAAAACTTATTTCTTGGCCTTCGTAAGGAGCATAATGAATAACTTTTCCGCTCCCGATATACACACCATAATGCTGATAAGCGCTAAATCCAGCAAAATAATTTTCTACATAAAGAACGGTTCCTGTTTTTATGCTTTCATAAATAAAATTAAAAGGATCGTTAATGGCTTGAATTTTTCTTTGCTGAATTTCCATCAAACTCTTTGCCATTTTTTCTTTTAGTTCTGTGCGGTTTGTTGAGTCCTGCGATTTAAGGTCCTGATAATCTTTTATTAAAGAACCAATAAAATTTTCATCTGACAACAAGCCAAGGGATAATTTGGATAAGCTCTTATTTTCTGTAATGTTTATTGTATAATCCTGAATAAAAAAAGCATCCATTGAGTTTAGCGATTCGCCCACTTGATCGTAATATGATAATATTCCAGAACTATAGGGTGAGATAAAATCATTTTTTGATATAAATGATAATACCGCCTCTTTATTTTGTGCCAACTGAAAAAAGTTTATTATTTCAAGATATTGATTAAACACATAATAAATTGTATCGGTATAATGTTCCAGGTTTTTTCCAATAATTTGATAAAATCCAGAATTCTTATTCATAATTGTATTAAAATTGTCAATAATATATTTTTCCTCGGATGATTTATCGCCTTTTACTGTATCAATAACGGTATTAATTATTCTATTTATGCCAGTTCCCAGCGAAAAATACCAGTTAACATATTCTTCAATGTTATTTAAGTAAATTTCAGTTTGGCTGTTTACAGCATCAATAAAAAGAATTTTTGTTTTATCAACAATATTTTCCGAAATTACAGGCATTGAATGCATTAATGCGCTTATTGCCAAATTATCATAAATAATACCGTCTATTTCAATTAAAGAAAAAGGTATCATGGATTTATAATCCAAAACAATAGTCCCGGAAATATCTGTCGAATTGGATATAACTGAAACAGTGCATTGATTTATGTAATAATTAAAAAAATTGCCGTTTAACATTTCTTTGTAATATTCGTATTCTGCGGTTTCAGCCAATGATAGAAGATTAGGCCTTTGGGAAGTGCCAGATAAATAATAATTAATGGTATTAATATATTTTGAAATATAAATATTAAGAAAAGCTTCGTTGTGTTTATTCCAATTATTAACAAGAAATAAAAAATAATCTAAAAATGCATCCAGGGAATTTGAATGATAATAATTTCCATTATTGTTATAAACTTTAAAACCAAGCGGACTAAACAGCGGGAGTTGTTTAATGATTATATTACTGTTTATTTCACTTGTGTCTGTAGCCCTGCAAGCTGTTAATAAAAAATCAAAACAATCAAGGCTTTGTTCAGTTAATTTACTTATTTTTTCCAAATAAACAGAAAGTTCGTTTGAATATATATTTTTATCTGCATTTAGAAATTCTTCAGAAACTGCCAGCGCATAATTATTTTTAATATTTTCTATTATGGCATTAGTATTAAAATTAATTAAATCTTCAAAATCTTTATGTAATTTTTCAATTGAGGATATAATAAAATTAAAATAAATTTCATTATATAAAATATTGCCGCATTCATAAATATTAATTTTTGAAGGAAATATATCATCAAAAGTATTGTATTTTTTGCTTTTATATGTATACGGAATAATTGCTTTGCAGTTTATTAATTGATTTAAAAAATGAGCATCTATTTCCCGTGCTTTGTTATAGTAACTGTCAATTGCGTTTCGAGATGATGTAATAAAAGAATTATTTTTAACGGCGGGAATAATGTTAGATTCATTATTGATAACATCAAAAAACATTGTATTAAAATAATCGCCGAATATTTCATTTATTTCACTGCTAAATGAAATGTCAAGTTTTCGGTACTGGTCATTACGCTCTTCAATTAAGTTGTCAATTTTTCGTTTGTTATAAGAGACCCCGTCTATTGAAACACTGGAAAAAAAGAAAAAGACGAAAATTAATGAAATAACAAGAAAAACCGGAATAAAAATTACTTTTTTTTTCACGATGCCTCCAAATAAATATTTTTCCATGTTGGCATTATGGAAAAATTATGATTTAATGTAGTAGAGTGAACATAGTGCAATTTTACCGAAAATTTTCAGAAAAGTCGAGACGTGTATTTAAAGGAAAAGTATTTTCAAGAATTGATATATTGTTTTTTCTTTTAGCCTTTGCAGTATTTGTATTTTTTACAATTGACAGGATAGTTAATGTTGTTGTTGAATCAATATCGGCAGGTGTTATTGATGTCTATGTTTCTGAACAATTTAATGATTTATTTGGAAGCAAAACAACTTCTGCGCTAATACAGGAATTTGAAGGACTTAATCCGGATATAAAAATAAATATATTGCAGCCAGAAACACAAAATGAGGCTCAGATTGAATCAGATGAAATTATAATTAAAAAAGCAGACATTGTTTTTTTTGACGACAGTGAGATTGGCGAATTGATAAACAGTTCCGCTTTAAAATCGCTTGAGCCTTTTGTTTTTTCTGAAGATCAGGGAATGCATCAGACAGAAAAATGGGCATTGCCATTAGTGGCCTTTGTTGATCTTTTTGCCTTTAATATAGATATTTTAGAAGCCGCAAACTTAGACCGCCCGCCAAAAACACAAAGAGAATTTATTTCTGCCTGTAGGGCAATTTCCAGGATAGATGCTGCTAAGTTTGGGAAAAAATTTATTTACGGCTTTGGGTTAGGTTTGAATCAATATAATCCCAGGGAGCTTCGCCGCAATTTTTTTCCGTGGATTTGGGCAAACGGAGAAGATATTCTAAGGCCGGATTCCAACGGAGATGATGTTTTCCTTTCCATAACAACCTTTCAAATTTTAGATCTTTTTGATGAACTGTACCGGAATGAATTTATTGCCCCTAACGTTTTATTTAAAAAAAGTACACACGTTTTGGATGAATTTATTGCAGGAGAAATAGCCATGTTCACAGTATCCGCTAAAGATTTTGCGCATCTCCAGCAAAATTCCGGAAAGGTTAATTTTGGCGTTACGTCAATACCATCAATGGTTCAGGGAAAAAACAGGCTTGGAATTTCAAAAATTTATGTAGGAATTAACAGCGAGTGTCAAATTGTTGAGGAAAGCTGGCTGTTTCTTGCTTTTCTGTCAGGAAAAACCAGAAAGCTTGCCACAGAGCTTTACGCAATTCCGGGCCAGTATCCAAGCAATTACCCCGGAGAATATATTACTAAAGACCCTTTGTTAAAAAAAGCATGGGAAATATTTGAAACCGCTGATATTGTTGAATATTATCCCGATTATCTTATGGAAACCGCAACAAACAATGCTATTAAAGAAAAAATGTCGGCGGTTTTTAAATAACTGTGTTTTTTTCATGATTTAATAATGGACAACAACCCCTATTCCCCATTCCCTGACCCTTGCATATAATGTAAATATAAAGGGAGATTTTTATGCATATAGTAAAAAAAGCGATGGGTGAAATATTGATTGCCGCTCTTATTCTGATTTTACTGGCAGGGTGTGCAGTATCTTCAGATAAACAAGCGTTTTTATCCATGGAAAATATCACGTTCAGGGATATCCCTGGTATAACGGATGAAGAAATTAAAGCTATTGAAGAATTGCAGCAACAGGGGAGCTCTTTTATTTACGGTGTTAGTTCCAGCACAGAAGCATTTGTCAGGGAAGACGGAGGAATCGGCGGGTTCAGCACCCTGTTTGGTGAATGGCTAAGCGGATTGTTTAATATCCCGTTCCGCATTGAACTTTACGAGTGGAATGAATTGATTGAAAAACTAAACAGCGGCGATGTGGATTTTACAGGAGAAATTACCCCTACAGATGAGCGCCAAAAAATTTATTACATGAGCGACCCAATAGCCGAGCGCATGGTAAGCATTATGCGGATTAAAGACAGCGAGAATCTGGCAAATATCGCTTTAACGCGTCCTTTGCGCTTTGCGTTTTTTGAAAGCACTGTTACCGTTGCGCAAGTCTCCGCCTTCTTTGAAGACAGCAGCCATGAAATCATTTTTGTTAATGATTTTGAAACAGCGTACCGTATGCTAAAGGCCGGGGAAGTTGACGCTTTTATTTCAGAGAACGCTGTAGAGGCGGCTTTTGACATTTACGGCGGCGTAGTTGTAGAAAGCTTTCTTCCGTTGGTTTTTAGCCCGGTTTCTCTGGCAGCGAAAAAACCTGCCCTTGCGCCGGTAATCTCTGTTGTAACAAAAGCAATAAGATACGGGGCATTACCCCATTTGGCTCATCTATATACACTTGGCTATAATGAATATTTAGCGCATAAATTTTATTCACACCTTAATGCAGAAGAACGCCAGTATATAAAAAACCATAATGTTGTGAAAATGGGGGCGCAGTCATATAATTACCCAATAGACTTTTATAACGCATATGAACAGGAGTGGCAGGGAATTATTTTTGATGTATTAAAAGAAGTGTCGGTATTAACAGGCCTGTTATTTGAGGTGTCTACCGGAATACATACAGGATGGTCAGATTTACTTGAGATTCTGGAACATGGGGATGTTTCTTTTGTGCCTCAGCTTAGCCGTACACCGGACAGGGAAAACCGGTACTTATGGCCGGAAACTGTTATGATGAAAGAGCATTATTTATTAATTTCCAGGTCCGATTTTCCAAAATTAAAAGTTAATGATATTTTAAGCATTCGGGTGGGGCTGGTAAAAGATTATGCGCATACCGCTATGTTTCATTTATGGTTTCCCGATCATGCTAACGTGAAAGAATATGAAGACTTTGAATCCACATTGGCCGCTTTGGAGAACGGCGATGTTGATGTAATGATGGGAAGCATGATACAACTGCTTTCTTTAATAAATTATGAGGAGCGGCCCGGATATAAAGCCAACCTTGTATTTGATTATACTTATGATATAATCCCCGGTTTTAATAAAGACGAAGCAGTCCTGCTTTCTGTTATGGACAAGGCCTTTTCTATGATAGACATTAATGGAATTTACGACCATTGGATGCGCAAAACATACGATTACCGGGCTAAACTGCTGCAGGCGCAGCGTCCCTGGCTGATTGGCGCAATTGCCTTGTCTTTAATTATACTTACTCTTATAACCGTTTTTTTCATAAGAAGCCGCAAAATTGGAAGAAGGCTGGAAAAACTGGTTAAACAACGGACAAGCGAATTGCAGCAACGAAGCAGCGAACTGGAACTGCAAACTTCCACACTGCGGACGATGGTAGATTCAATTCCAGATATAATATTCTGCATGGATGCCGATTTAAAATTTACACTGTGCAACCAATTTTTATTAAATTATTTCGGTATCACAAAGGATAATGTTCTAGCTGATAAAAGTTTAGAGAGAACAGTAATGGCTGGAGAGACGGCAGATAATGCTATTAATATAAACAGAAAAGTAATTAACGAGCGGCAGAAAATTGCTTATGAAGAATGGCTGCAAGCTGCTGACGGCACAAAACGCCTTTTTGAAACAATAAAAGCCCCGCTTATTATTGACGGCGATGCGGCCGGAGTTGTCGGCATTGCGCATGATATTACCGAGCATAAAACGATGGAAGAAGAAGCCCTTTTAGCATCACGGTCAAAATCTGCTTTTCTTGCCAACATGAGCCATGAAATGCGCACCCCCATGAATGTGATTGTGGGGCTTACCAATTTAATGCTAGAGGATGATGATCCTGCTGTTAATTTGAAGGAAAATCTAAAAAAAATTAATGTTGCAGGGAATACCCTTTTAGGGCTTATAAACGATGTCCTTGACATTTCAAAAATAGAAGCCGGAAAACTTGAATTAACGCCTGTGGAATACGAGGTACCAAGTTTATTGAACGATATAATTACACTTAACTTTATCCGAATAGAAGAAAANCCCATTGTTTTTAAATTNGATATTAATGAAAATTTGCCGTATAAACTTTTTGGAGACGATTTGCGGGTTAAGCAAATAATTAACAACCTGTTNAGCAATGCTTTTAAATATACAAGAAAGGGAACCATTACGCTGGGCTTGGCTGCTGAAATTAACAAACAACNGGATGTATGGCTGTCTGTGTATGTCAGCGATACTGGCATTGGCATACGCGAGGAGGATCTAAAAAAGCTATTCACCGATTATAACCAGGTGGATGTCCAGACTAACCGCCTTATCGAAGGCACCGGTTTAGGCCTGTCCATTTCCAAAAAGCTCACGGAAATGATGGATGGGAAAATCACCGCAGAAAGCAAATACGGGCATGGCACTACCTTCCGATTGCTTATTCGGCAAGGTTATATTTCCGATAAAACTATTGGCAAAGAAGTTACTGAAAAACTTTGCGGGTTCCGTTACACTGAAGATAAAAGCAATGCCGGGAAAAAACTTGCGCGCCCGAATTTAAGTTATGCGAAAGTTTTGGTGGTGGATGATATGCAAACCAATCTGGATGTTGCTTCAGGCCTGCTGCGAAAGTATAAAATGGGAGTAGACTGTGTTACCAGCGGGAAGGAAGCAATAGACTGCATTGCAGCGGGTACGCCTGTGTATAATGCAATTTTCATGGATCACATGATGCCCGGTATGGATGGAATGGAAGCAACAGAAAAAATTCGTGCCATTGGCACCGATTATGCGATGGCGATACCAATAATAGCGCTAACGGCGAACGCAATTGCCGGAAACGAGCAAATGTTTTTAAGCAGGAATTTTCAGGGTTTTTTGGCAAAACCCATAAATATAATGCATTTAGATTCCATTGTTAAAAAGTGGATTCAGAACAAAACAAAAGAATAATGTAAAGAAAACGGCAACTAATGTTACTTCTAAAAACTGAAGTTTTTAGAAGTTCCCTAATGATAAAAAGGACACAAGGAGTTGCAAGGAATGAATTTTTGCCGCAATGCCGCCCAAAAACTGGAGTGTCCGGATTTAAGTTATGCCCGTGTGCTGGCAGCTTGTCGTGATGCACAGTAAATGCCAATAAGAAAAGCCTTTGCTTTTAATTAAAATAAATGATACAAATAAAATATGAACACAGGAATAGAAATTTTACAAAAAAGAGGTTTCTTTAAACAATGCACAGATACCGATGGACTTTCGGACCTAATGGACGAAGGGCCGGTAACCTTTTATGTTGGCTGCGATCCAACGGGAACAAGCCTGCACATTGGCCACATGGTGCCGTTTTTCGCTTTTCGGCATTTACGTGCAGCAGGGCATAAGGGCATAGCTTTAATCGGCGGGGGAACTGCCCGTATTGGGGATCCGTCCGGCAAAAGCGAAATGCGAAAAATGCTCAATTACGAGGAATTGGATTCCAATGCGGCCTCGATTGCATCTCAGCTTGATCGTTTTATTAGTTTTAACTCCGATACTGCTTTTTCTGTAAACAATAAGGTTTGGCTTGCCAGTCTTAATTACATTGATTTTTTACGTGAAATAGGAAGCCATTTTTCTGTAAACCGGATGTTAAGTTTTGATGCTTATAAAACGCGAATGGAGACCGGCCTTTCTTTTATTGAATTTAATTACCAATTGCTGCAAAGNTATGATTTTTTAGAACTNTACCGGCGGTATAACTGCCGTCTTCAAATTGGCGGAGATGACCAATGGGGAAATATTGTTGCCGGAGCGGAATTAATTCGCCGCATCGAAGGCGCTGAGGTTTTCGGCTTAACCTTTCCTTTGGTTACCACTGCCGATGGAAAAAAAATGGGTAAAACAGAAAAAGGAGCTCTTTTTCTTGATCCGGCAATAACCAGCCCTTATGATTTTTTTCAATACTGGCGTAATGTGCATGACGCGGATATTCNCCGCTTTTTGCTTATGTTCACCTTTCTGCCTGACGAGGAATGTGCAGCGCTTACNTNGCCAGGCGAAAATCCCAACAAGGCCAAAGAACGCCTGGCATGGGAAATCACCGCATTGATTCACGGCAAGGCCGAAGCGGATAATGCCCTTGCTGGNGCAAAAGCCGCATTTGGAAGTGCTTCTGCCAACGGCATTGCCGGCGGCGATAAAAACGCCATGCCGCATGTCCTGCTTCCTCGTGCCTCATTCGAGGCTGGTTACAATGTGATTGATTTATTCTTCGATGCAGGCTTAGCTCCTTCCAAAAGCGAAGTGCGCCGTCTTGTTCAGCAGGGCGGTGCATTTATTTCTGAAAGCGGCAGCAACCTTGTTGCAATCAGCGATGTTGCTGCTGTTATTGGTGATGACCGGCTAAATGCTGATGGTGAACTGTTCCTGCGAGCAGGGAAAAAACGCTATTGCTTAGTGCTGACAGAATAGTTTGTTAAAGTACACTTTTTTAGGGTGGGTAGCGAGTTACCGCTACCCACTACTGAATAATTAAATTATTTTATCAATGCTTTAGTTGCTACAAATACTGCCGTGGGCTTTCTTCTCTTGCCTGAGCGTACAGTTCAATATAGGGTTTTGCTGTGCTATTGGCGATTTTCTTTAGCAGCACTTCTTCAACCTGAAAATAGCCTGCTTCGTTAGACATTCGGACATCAATGCGAATAGGTTTATCCTGTCCGGCTATTATTTGCACTTCCTCGATAGAATTTGCTGAATATTGATGAATATGCCCTGTTTTTTGCACCATTCCCAGCGCAATTGGTATGCGTGCCCTGCCCTTTGTCATATCGCAGCCGTCGGCAATTTGCACAATGCCTGCTTCCAGGGAATGAATTGAACGTGAACCCATATGCCCGGCAATGCCTTCTACCGCAAGAGAACGGACCATTATCTGTTTTTTTAAATCACCTTTGTAAATTTCTCTTAAAATCCTGTCCAGAATGGGAATTGAGAAAAAAATACTAAATAATTCATGATCCTGCCGTCCAACGCTCATGCCCAGATCGTGCAGCATGGAGGAAAAAATTACCGCTGTCAGACTGTCCTCAAAATCGCCGTAATCCTCTTTTTCCAGGCTGGTTTTGATATTAGCCTGCCGCAGCAACTGAAGCATGCGAATTGCATTAAGGGCAACTGTCTTCATGTGTACAGGCCCGTGGTCATTGAATCCCAAGCGGACAATGGATACCGTATTGGCATACTCCTGGCTTAACTGCACTTCTTCATCATCCAAAAGAAGCCTTATGCTTGTTTCGGCTTTTCCCGAAAGCCTAAATGACTCAACTGTATTTATAAGTATGTTGTCTAGAACGTTTTCCTTTTTTGATTTCATGGCTTTATTATACTTTTTTTTTTCCGATAATAAAAGATATGGGTAAATTTATTCTTTGCTTTTTCTTAATTATTTGCAGCATTTTTTGCGGGGCATTCCTTGCCGGAGCACAGGATTTAAGCCTTTCTTCCAACGATATATTAATTGAACCAAGCAGCAGAGGCGGTTACGACCTCTTTGTCCGCAGCAAGCCGGACATTAGTTCTGTATTGCTTGCCGAAACGACCAAAGATCCCCAAAAAAGAGAAGAAGCGGCTAATTATGGTTACCGGGCTGTAGAAAAAAATGAAATTAACGGAGATGAAATCCGGCTGATTAACGGTTTTCCCATTCCTGCAAAAAGCGGAATTTATTCCCTTATTTCTTCTACGCCAAAGTGGCATCCTGAACTTGGCTGGTCATACCATATTTATATTCCGCAAACCCTCATTTTTGGTTATGATGATAAACGAAACGGGCAGGTGGAAGTTGGGAACGGAACTTATTTTAATATACGGACATTTTATTATGCTTATGCCGATTACCGCGGCCCTTTTATGGACAATCCTTTTCTGCTTGAAATAGAAGAAGTTCTGCCTTCGATTCCTGAAGGCTATTATTCGAAAGAAACCATTGATGCATTTACCGGAATTGCCGGTGAAAATCTTGTGTTCTCTACCGGAAAAGATACTGTTGATAACATTATGGAAATTCTTTTAAGGGAAAAAAATAATAATGTTGATATAGTTATTTGCCTGGATGCAACAAAGTCTATGTTGCCTTACATTGATGCAGTGCGCGTAGAACTTATTCCAATGGTAAGCAGCATTATTGCCGAGTACACGTCTTTCAGAATTGGAATGGTTCTGTATAAAGATTATTCTGATGATTTTATTACAAAAATTTTTCCCTTTACCAATAATTTTGAATTGTTTCAGCGCAATCTTAATAATGTAAGAGTAAGCGGTGGCGGGGATATTCCAGAAGCTGTCTACGAAGCCCTTTATGCCGGCGCAACAAATTTTGCATGGGAAGCAGGGTCAAGAATAATGATTCTTATTGGCGATGCGCCGCC
>JGI24702J35022_10002044_pt1 | contig 12441 bp, 10 predicted proteins | sample TergutTh196P4_FD_35022 | JGI IMG/M metagenome (IMG submission 35022)
GAAGATTTTGTGGAAGATTTGTATATCGCTACCAATCACAACTATTTGTTGTTTTTTACTGAAAAAGGAAAATGTTTTTGGTTGCGTGTGTTTGAAGTGCCTGAAGGTAATAAAACCTCAAAAGGACGCGCCATTCAAAACCTGTTGAACATTGAATCTGACGACAAAGTGAAGGCAATCATCAATGTTGATAATCTTTCTGATGAAGAATATATTAACAATAACTTTATCATTCTTTGTACAGAAAAAGGGGTGATTAAAAAAACCTCGTTAGAAGCCTACTCCCGCCCCAGAATAAACGGAATCAACGCCATTACTATTCGTGAAGATGACCATTTATTGATTGCAAGATTAACCAACGGTACCAGCGAAATAATGATGGCATTGCATTCGGGGAAAGCGGTGCGTTTTAACGAAAAAACCGTGCGCCCCATGGGAAGAAACGCATCCGGAGTGAAAGGTATTACATTGGCAAACGAAAAAGATATTGTAGTGGGTATGATTAGTGTGGACAGTCCCCAATATGATATTTTGGTAGTTTCGGAAAACGGTTACGGAAAACGTTCTTCCATTGATGAATACAGAATTACCAACCGTGGCGGAAAGGGCGTGCGTACCATCAATATTACCGAAAAAACCGGCGGATTAATTGCCATCAAAAATGTTACGGATAATGATGACTTGATGATTATCAATAAATCGGGGATTGCCATTCGGATGCATGTGGATAAACTGCGTGTAATGGGACGTGCCACGCAAGGCGTTCGCCTCATTAACCTGAATGATGAAGATGCGATTGCCGCGGTTACACAAGTACCGCGAGAAGATGATGATGAAGAGGTTATGGAAACGCCAAATGAAGAAATTATTGAAGAAACTCAGGATCAATAATTGGATACGGGTAACGACATTGTTGTTGCGCAACAGACATGCCCGTTATCTGTCGTTTTGTTTACTCTTTTTTCTGTTCATTGATTTTCCAACTACCTGTTTTATCAGAGCCAATGCGAGTTAAAACAGTCAACTCCCTAAATTTCGCCAAATTTTTTTCAATCGCCCTTTCCGAAATACCGATCATTTCTGCCATTTCACTAACTGTAATTGTTGGCGTATTTTCAATCAAAGAAAGTATTTTTTCTTGTTTCCTTGTTTTTGAATGTATTCTAAAATTCTACCCATAATATTTTCAATTTTACAAATTAACATAAAATTTTCTAAATTACACGCAGGCCAATAAAAATGTTTTTCAAAAATTTATAGGGGAAAGGTAACATTTGTGCTTAGAACACCGTATAGTAAGCCGCTAAAGCATCTCGGCCTTGATTTTTATGACATACGCTTGAATATTTAAGAATTCATATATTTTTGCGCATACAAATATATACCAAAATGATCAAAGTTGCCCTCCTTGCAGGTGGAAATTCAGGGGAATATGAAATTTCATTAAAATCTGCTGCAAATATCAAAACCCAATTGGATATTCATCAATTTGAAATATACCTTATCGTTGTAAAAGGTAATCAATGGGTATTTACAAACGAATTTGAAGAATGTTTTTATGTAAATAAGGATGATTTTTCATTAACCATACATGAAAAACGGATTATTTTTGATGTAGCATTTATTGCAATTCATGGTGATCCTGGTGAAAACGGAAAATTACAGGCATATTTTGAGATGCTGCAAATTCACTATACAGGTTGCGACAGTTTTTGCTCAGCGCTCACTTTTAATAAATATTTTTGCAATATTGCAGTAAAAGAGTGCGGAATCTCTATTTCGCCCGCGCTGCATTTTTACAAAAGTGATACTATTTTGTATGAAGATGTTATTAATCATTGTGGATTTCCTTGCTTTGTAAAACCATGCAATTCAGGCTCAAGTGTGGGAGTTACCAAAGCGCATCATCTTGAAGAACTCATAACTGCTATTTCTTTGGCATTTAAGGAAGATAACCAATTAATGGTTGAGCGGTTTATTTCGGGGCGTGAACTAACCTGCGGCGTAACCACTTGGCAAGGAAAAGTGAAAGCGCTTGCTGTTACCGAAATAAAAAGCAAGAAAGAGTTTTATGATTTTGAGGCAAAATATACTCCCGGTTTTCTTGAATTATTTACGCCTGCTGAAATTGAGCAAAATGTGGAAGATAAAGTGAAACAATACTCCGAAATAATCTACAAAAAATTAGGATGTAAGGGAGTGGTGCGTATAGATTATATTCTCAACACAGAAAACGAACCTGTATTTTTAGAAATCAATACCATTCCAGGGCAGACCGCCATGAGCATCATCCCTAAACAACTGGCATACAACAATATCCAATTATCCGAATTTTATGCAAATTTAATTTTAGAAAGCATTAATTTACAGTAATTCGCATTATCATTAATCATTAATCACTTGTTTTTCTGCATTGTTTCCATCGCATTCCTGAACTGGTAGTAGTAGGATCTTGATACAGTGAACACACGTTCTCCTATATATACAAGATTTTTTTGAATTTTATCCACAAAATTAAGATTGATAATAGTAGCATTATTTATGCGAACAAGATATTCGGCAGGAAGTTTGGTAGCGGTTTCTTTAATAGTGGATTCGTGAAAATAGAGTTGATTGGTAACGGTTTCTATGGCAATCAATTTACTTTCTTTAGTAATTACAGTAATAATATTCGTTTTTATTTTTGTGGTAACTTTTTGATAGCGAATAAAAAAAGAATCATTTTCTTTACTTGTTGCAGATTTAGAGGGTTTATAATTAATTGGATTTTCTGCTGCTAATGGTTCAAATTGATAAACGTTATTTATATCTGAAATGATACGAATAATTTTATAGACTTTACGAATCAGCATTTCGCTGGTAAATTGGATAGGGATCACATCGAATAATCCTTTATCAAGCCACAGATGTGGGTTATCTTTTGAGGAAATGATACCCAAAATAATAGGGGGCTTATGGATCAATTCTAAAATTTCGAACTCTTCATTTTTTGAATGAGAAAGATCAAGAATTAAGATTTCCGGACGAATGAGATTCATTCGCTCTAAAAAATCTACACGTTGGTTAACAAATCCAAAAAACTGGATAGATTTGAATTTTGACAAACAGTCAATTACCTTTTTTTCAAGGGTTGCGTTTTGAATAAACGCGAAGCATGTTACTGGTTTCATAAGAATTTTATTTTATTTAAGTGTGCGGCAAAAATACAATTTTTTTTTTTTTTCAAACGTAAAAAATTTTTTTTTTATAAATTTTCTTTTTGTTCTATTTTTTTTATATATTTTTGCAACCTGAATTAGAAAATATGTCAAAGAAAAGGATTTTATACGTTACACCCGCTATTTTTCCGTATTTGCAAGAGAGCTACATTTCATCTGTTTGTAGATTCTTGCCCCAAGGAATTCAAGAAAGAGAAAATGAAATTAGAACTTTTATGCCCAAGTATGGATTGATCAATGAACGTAAAAACATGCTGCATGAAGTGATTAGGCTTTCCGGTCAAAATATTATTATTGAAGATAATGACTATCCGCTCATTATTAAAGTGGCTTCTTTACAAGCGGTTCGGATGCAGGTGTATTTTATTGATAGCGAAGATTTTTTTAGAAGAAAAGCGCTTTTTACTGATGAAGAAAATAAATTTTTTGAAGATAACGACTCGCGACTTCTTTTCTTCGCAAAAGGAGTTATTGAGACCGTTCGTAAATTGGGATGGAATCCCGATATTATTCATTGTCACGGTTGGCTTAGTTCTTTGATTCCCATTTTTGTTCGTACAGTTTACAAAGACAACCCCCTTTTCCAAGATGTTAGAATTGTAACCTCTATTTATAATGATTATTTTCCTGAAAAATTCTCTTCGAATTTTTTAAAAAAACTTAAAATTACAGGAATTCCAAGAGAATCGTTAACTCATTTTAAAGGTGCCGCAGGTTACGATACCATTCTTAAAACCGCTATTGATTTTTCTGACGCAACTGTAATTGGACATCCGAATATTACCCCCTCTTTAAAAAGATATATGAAAAAATATGAATACCCAACAATACCTCATCCCGAAACAGAAGAATATTTAGAATATGTTGATGAATATAACCATTTTTATGAAGAACTTTTGGAAATTTCACCCCGTGAATTTTAATTTACGTTCATTTTTTTATCTGTCACTATTTTTGATAGTAGCTACGTTTGCAGGCTTTCAAAGTTGTCAAAAAGATATTAGTTCAATAGGACTTAATTTAAAAGATAGAGACGACCTCATTAATGCTATTTTTACTGATAGTATTTCAATAAATGCTTACTCTATTTTAGAAGACACATTGAACACAAAAAATCTAATTTCTAATTATTTAGGATTTATTAAAGACCCTGTTTTCGGTACAACTACTGCTGGAATATATACCCAATTTATTCCACAAGGTAGTAGCGTCAGTTTAGGTGAATTTCCACAACTCGATTCTATCGTTTTAACTCTAAGATATTCAGGTGGCTTTTTTGGTGATACCTTGAATCCCTTTTCCATTAAAGTTTATAGAATAACTGAAGATATTTCTTCTACAAAACCCTATTATCAAAATAATGTATTTGCCCATTCTGATGAGAACCTTACGTACAAATCTGATTTTATTCTGTTCCCAAAACCAACATCAAATGTAATGTTGGATACATTTGTAGTAGCACATGCACGAATCAAATTAAGCGATGAATTAGGTAATCTTTTTCTGCGAAACGTATCACAAATGGCTTCTAATGAGTCTTTTAAAAGTTTTTTTAAAGGATTGTATATTTGCGCAATACCTTTGGCAAACAATGGCTCACTCGTTAACTTTAATTTAACAAGCGAAATTTCCGGCATCCAACTCTATTATAAAAACGATACTATTAAAAGACAATTATCATTTCCTGTTAGAAGCACAGAAACTGTAAGAATTAGTACATATCAACATGAATACAAACAGGGAAGTGCAGAATTTGTGAATCAAGTACTTCAAAAAGACACAACTTTAGGAAAAGATATTCTTTATTTGCAATCCATGGGTGGAGTGAAAACTAAAATAAGTTTTCCTAACATTAAAGAATTTAAAGATAAAAACGTAGTCATCAATAAAGCAGAGTTAGTCATCACTAATATCGGAGAAGATCTTAACTTGTTTCCTCCCCCCAACAGATTAAACATTCAGGGGATTGATAAAAAAGGAGAAATCACTGCCATCCCAGATTATAACACCTCTTTTTGGGGTGGCAACTATGATGAAACGAATAAAGAATACAGATTTAGAATTACAAGATATATTCAAAGCATTTTACTGAGAGATGAGTACCAACCTTACCTCTATTTGGTAACAGACAGGGCTGCAGCGGACGCCAATAGATTGTTACTGAACGGAACTAATCCAACTAATAATTCATCATCAAGGTTGAGATTGGAAATTTATTATACAGAATATTAATTTTAGTAACGTAATATAAATTATGTGTGGAATCGTAGCCTATACAGGAACCAAACAAGCCTACCCTGTTTTGATTAAAGGGTTAAAAAGATTGGAATACAGAGGTTATGATAGTGCCGGAATAGCATTGATTTCAGATGAAAATATTCAACTTTTCAAAAAGCAGGGAAAAGTGGTAGATCTAGAAAATTATTGTACAAAAAAAAATGTTGAAGCATTTACAGGCATAGCTCATACCAGATGGGCAACGCATGGCGAACCTAATGACGAAAACGCCCATCCTCACCTTTCCGAAGATGGTTCATTAGCTTTAATCCACAATGGCATTATCGAAAATTTTTTGAGTTTAAAAAATGAACTCATTGAAAGAGGTTATATTTTTAAAAGTTGTACTGATACGGAAGTTTTAGTACATCTCATTCAAGATATTAAAAAAACAGAAAATGTGGGTTTGGTGGAAGCCGTACGAATGGCGTTATCGGTAACTGTTGGTACGTATGCATTAGCCATTTTATCTACCGAATATCCAAAACAGATCATTGTGGCTAAAAAAGGAAGTCCACTCTTAATTGGAATAGGACATAATGAATTTTTTGTAGGTTCAGACGGAGCACCGATTGTTGAATATACAAAAAAAGTAGTCTACCTAAAAGATGAAGAAGTTGCAGTAATTCATTCGGATAAAAAGTTAGAGATTACCAATATTCGTAATGAAAGACAAAGACCCTTTATACAAAAATTGGAGTTGAAATTAGATGAAATTGAAAAAGATGGTTTTGAACATTATATGCTCAAAGAGATTTTTGAACAACCCAAAGCGATTGTGGACAGCATGAGGGGAAGATTAAATACTAAAAAAGATGTGGTTTCTTTGGGCGGAATTATTGAATATGAAAGTAAAATGCTTCAGGCAAAACGCTTTATTATTGCCGCCTGTGGAACTTCGTGGCATGCTGGTCTGGTGGCAGAATATATCTTTGAAAATTTAATCCGCGTACCCGTCGAAGTAGAATATGCCTCCGAATTTAGATACAGAAATCCCGTTATTAATGAAGATGATGTGCTAATTGTAATATCCCAATCCGGCGAAACCGCTGATACGCTCGCCGCTATCGAATTAGCAAAAAGTAAAGGCGCTACTGTAATCGGAATCTGCAATGTAGTTGGTTCAAGTATAGCGAGAAATACACATGCAGGCTCTTATACTCACGCAGGTACTGAAATTGGCGTGGCTTCTACCAAAGCGTTTACCGCACAAGTTACCGTACTTACACTCATGGCATTAAGTTTGGCAAGAAAAAAAGGAAAAATACCCCTCTCATACTATTACCAATTAGTAAATAGTTTGGAAACAATTCCGGGAAAAATTAAAACAATTCTGAAAAAAAATGAAGAAATTAAAAAAATTGCGCAATATTTTGTAGATAAAAATAATGCTATCTATTTAGGGCGCGGCGTAAATTTTCCCGTAGCATTAGAAGGCGCGTTAAAACTTAAAGAAATATCTTACATTCATGCCGAAGGGTATCCTGCAGCTGAAATGAAACATGGACCTATAGCCCTCATTGATGAAGAGATGCCCGTGGTAGTGGTTGCCACAGAACAGAAATCTTACGAAAAAGTAGTGAGTAATATTCAAGAAGTGAAATCCAGACGGGGAAAAATAATCTCTATTGTTTCCGAAGGGGATGAAACAGTGAAAAATATGTCCGATTTCTGTATCGAAATACCCAAAACCGAAGAATTGTTATCGCCGTTGGTGGCATCAATCCCTTTGCAATTACTTGCTTATCACGTTGCTCTATTGCGTGGCTGTGATGTCGATAAACCCAGAAATTTAGCAAAATCTGTATCCGTAGAATAAAAAATATTATGGCAAAAAAATTAATTCAACTTTTTATCTTTCTCGGTCTTGGGATTTTTTTTATATGGTTATCTGTAAAAGACTTAACACAGAAAGATATAGAAATCATAAAAAATAGCGCTTCGGGAATACTCAATTTTAATAGTTTACTGTTTATTTCAATCTCTATGGTTTGTGGAATTGTTGCCCACTATTTCCGCGCACTTAGAAATATTTTATTGATTGACCCATTGGGATATAGTGTGAGAAAAATTACCGCGTTTTATTCTGTAATGACTTGCTATTTAGCAAATTTAGCCATTCCACGATTGGGAGAAGTATTACGTTGCACATTCTTACAACGTTACGATAAAATACCTTTCCAAAAATCAATAGGAACTGTTGTCGTAGAACGAGCTTTTGACTTCCTGATTTTTTTGCTGCTCTTTATACTTATTGTTTTTTTTAATAGAGGATTAATATCCGAATTAGAAATCAGTCAACAATTTGTTGAGTGGGTAAATGATAAATGGTTGTTTCTGTGGTCAATGAAATATGTAACATTAGGGATAATTATTGGAGTAATTTTATTTTTTTTCATCTTCAAAAATAGAAGTAAAAGACAGTTTAAGAAAATTTCAGAATTTATTAAGAGAATGGTTGAAGGATTATGGCAGGGACTCATCTCTATCAAAGATTTAAAACATCCCTGGTTATTTGTAATTTACACTGTTGCAATCTGGGTGTTTTATTTTCTGGGAACATTTTCTTGTATGTTTGCTTTCCATTTCTTACAACATTTAGGACCAATGCCGGCATTTATTGTTTTGGTTGTAGGATCTATCGGATTTATGATAGCACAGGGAGGATTAGGCGCTTATCCGCTTTTTGTTGCCGGAATATTAGTACTTTACGGAGTTAACTATGCACAAGGATTAGCAGCAGGATGGATTGGATGGACAGCACAAACACTTATGATTTTGATAGTAGGAGTTCCTGTGTTAATCTTATCATCGTTTTTGAAAATTGAAGACAGAAAAATTAATGAATAATGAACATTGAACAATGAATAATTTTTGTTTTTTGCTACTAAGGTTACTTTATAAAAATAAGGTTATAGGTATTATTTTCTGCATTCTGCCTCTTTTTTCTTTTGCCCAACAAGTTTTTGTTGATATAGATGAGCAAGCACAAAACAGAATTATGGAAAAACCTGTTGAAATTTGTGATTCATACACGCATTTTAATCCTGAGCAAGTTAATAAAATTGATAATGAAAGACAAATCCCCGCATTTTCTCTTTATAACAACCTCTGGGATACTTTATTTATTAGAAGTGAAAAAATTGAAATTCCATTTTTCGATAATCAATTAAAAATAATACTCATTCAAGAAGGAAATAACTCTTTTGCTTTCCCTGTTTCAGAAGTAGTATCTACCGGCTATGTGAAAAATAAAAACAGACAACATACGGGGATTGATTTTTCCGTATCAAAAAAAGAACCTGTGGTAGCGTGTTTTGACGGAGTAGTAAGAATTGTTAAAAAATATGAAGAATATGGTAATACGGTGGTTGTAAGACATTACAACGGTTTGGAAACACTTTACGCCCAACTTGATGAAGTAAATGCAACCACAAACCAAAAAGTAAAAGCAGGCGAAGTAATTGGCTATGTTAGCAATACAAATTCTAACAAAAATAAAAATACCCATTTTGAAATAAGATTTTTGAATGAGTTTTTTAATCCTGAAAAAGTAATTAATTTTCAAGAAAGAAAACTACATAATAACTTATTGATACTTACACCGACCGATTTTATTTTTATTCCTGTTGAAAAATCTATTTCTGTTATAAAACGAGAAGAAATAAATCCCAATTCATCATCAGAAAAACTATTATTAGATACTCCCAAAACCATGCCTGTATTTCATACCGTTCAAAGCGGCGAAACAATTTATAGAATCTGTACTAAATATAATATAACCGAACAACAACTCCGATCGTTGAATAATATTAAAGGCGATCATATTACGGTGGGACAAAAACTGAGAATAAAGTGAACAATGAATAATAAACAATCTATTTATTAACCGTAGGCTTCAGCCTGCGGAATACACAATGAACAATAAATAAATATGATGGAAGAAAATTACATACGTCCTTCTTGGGATGAATATTTTATGGAAATTGCCAATACGGTAAGCAAACGCGCCACCTGTAACCGTGGTCGCAGTGGTTGTGTAATTGTAAAAGAGCGTCAAATTTTAGTATCCGGTTATGTAGGTTCGCCTGTCGGATTGCCCCATTGCGATGAAGTTGGGCACCAAATGAAAAAGATGTTACATGAAGATGGTAACATTAGTGAGCATTGCGTGCGCACTGTTCATGCCGAACAAAATGCCATCTGTCAGGCTGCCAAGCGAGGCATTGCCTTAGAAGGCAGTACCTTGTATTGCCGAATGACGCCATGCAGGGTATGCGCCATGCTCATCATTAATTGCGGAATAAAACGTGTGGTGTGTGAAAAAAAATACCACGCCGGCGCAGAATCCGAAGAGATGTTTGCCAAAGCAAGCGTAAAATTAGAGTTTTTTAATGAAGAGATACTGAAATATTAATACAGTTTTTCATTTTTAGTTTTCCATTATTTACAACATATTTTTTGGATGTCGCCAATTTTTAAATACTTGAAATCTCATTGTAAACTTATTCTTTTCATCTTTTTCATAAATTATGTCTTCCATCAATTGCCATTTGTTAAAATCAACATTTGGGAAAAAAACATCTGCGTCAAAGTTGGCTTCAATACGTGTTAAATATAAAGTGTCAATTTTATCAATAAATAACTTGTAAATTGTGGCGCCACCAATAATAAACGCTTTTTCTTCATTTTCAACAAGTTCAAGAGCATTATCAATGGTGTGAATAATTTCACAATCGTTATAAAGCGCATTTTTATTTAACGTAATGACAATATTTCTTCGATTGGGTAGTGGCTTAATGGGTAGAGATTCCCAAGTTTTGTCTCCCATTATTACGGGATAGCCGGAAGTTATGGTTTTAAACCGTTTTAAATCGGCGGGAAGATGACAGAGTAGTTGGTTGTTTTTTCCAAGCTCCCAATTCTTACCCACTGCAGCAATCATACAGAGATTCAACATATTAAAAGAATTATGAGTTACTTTAATCACTAATCACTAATCACTAACCACTATTTCCTAAGTCTTTTTGCCATGGTTTGTACACATTCCCGTATGGGAATAATGACTGATAATCCGTTGTAAGCCAATTCTTCTTTCATAATTTGCACGTTGGTTTCGTATTGTTTAGGAAGGGGAACAATTTCACGGATATGTTCTTTTGCTACACCGAGTCCTTCGCAAATTTGTGCTATTCTTCCGGTGGCGTGCGAGGCTTGTCCTCCTGTCATTCCAGTAGTAAGGTTATCTAATATCAAAATAGTAACGGGGGTATTTTCCACTACGCAATCTAACAGCGAAGTGATGCCGCTGTGTGTAAAAGTGGAGTCTCCTATTACGCCAACGGCGGGGCGAAGTCCTGCATCTGATGCGCCTTTTGCCATAGTGATACTGGCACCCATATCTACCGTTGAATAAATGGCGTTGTAGGGTGGAAGCGCGCCCAAAGTATAGCAACCAATATCGGCAAATACTTTTCCTGGTCCATATTCTTCCATTGCTACATTCAAAGCCTTGTAGGTATCAATGTGTGGACATCCTAAACAGAGTTTTGGGGGACGGGGCGCTACAACTTCGGGGATGGGAGTGCCAAATGTATCCGGCAAACCGAGTGCTACAGCCATCACATTGGGGTTTAATTCGCCATCGCGGGGAAGTGTGCCATCTAAACGTCCTTTTATATCGCTGGTTTTATTTAATAAACCGCGCAACTGCTCTTCAATCAACGGATAACCTTCTTCGGCAACCAAAACAGTAGTACACTCCTGGGTTATTTTTTCTACTAATTCTACGGGAATGGGATACTGAGTAATTTTCAACACAGGGTAAGGACATTTCTTTCCTACATAGTTTTCCATTAAATAATTGAAAGCAATTCCTGAAGTAATAATTCCCAACGATTTATCTTCGCCGTTAATATATTGATTATATTTCAATGCTACTGCTTCTGCTTCTAATTTGGGTTGTTTTGCTAGTAGTTCTCGGTAGAAAACGCGGGCATTTACAGGCAGTAAAATATATTGCCTTTTGTTTTCGCAAAGACTGATTTTATTCTGTTTTTTTACGGGTTTACGTTCTACTCCGGCTCTGGAATGCGCTAAACGTGTAGTTACGCGAACCATTACGGGAATGCTATACTTTTCCGACAAATCGAATGCTTCGTAGGTCATATCGTAGGCTTCCTGTTGGTTAGAGGGTTCAAAAACGGGAATGAAAGCAAATTTGGCGAAGAAGCGCGAGTCTTGTTCATCTTGCGAAGAGTGCATGGAGGGGTCATCGGCAATAAGATAGACTAAACCTCCGTTTGCGCCGGTGATGGCGGAGTTCATAAACGGGTCGGCGGCTACATTTAAGCCCACGTGTTTCATACATACTAAAGCACGTTTACCGGCGTAAGACATCCCAATAGCGGCTTCCATTGCTGTTTTTTCGTTTGCCGACCAGCAGCGGTGTACATTGCCTTCTTCAGCCTGTTTGGATGCTTGAATATATTCGGTTATCTCTGTTGAAGGGGTTCCTGGATATGCGTAAACTCCTGAAATTCCTGCGTCTAATGCAGCCTGTGCGATAGCCTCATCGCCTAATAATAATTGTTTTGCCATATTTAAATCGGTTAAAAAATTAATACGGCAAAAATAGTAGATTTTTCGATTATTAATCAATCTGAAAATTTTTTACACTCCCAATTGAAAAACCAACTTTGTTAACAAATCTCAAATAAATCATTCAAAAGATTAGCTTCATCATTTACATCTTAAAAATCCGAACCTCAATACCATCATCTTTTAGTACTGATAAACCGGACAAGTCTGTATCGCTGTAATGAATAGGATATAATATTTTAGGGTTAATGGTTTTAGCCGCTCTAATGGCTTGCTCAACGGTCATAGTATAAGGTTGATTGACAGGCAAAAATGCTACATCAATATCTTTATACTCTTTCATTTC
>JGI24702J35022_10002045_pt1 | contig 12441 bp, 6 predicted proteins | sample TergutTh196P4_FD_35022 | JGI IMG/M metagenome (IMG submission 35022)
ACCCCCACTCCTACCCCCACTCCAACCCCGCCGCCGTCCACTGGGGCTACTTACAACATCGCGGACTTTTACACGAAGAACGGCCAATTGCAAGTTGTAAAAGGGGATATCATTATTGTAGGCACGAAACAATATAAAGTTTTGTCCAATAGTTATGCGATAAGCTATTGGAGCCAGAATTCCTTAAACACTGCCATTTCATGGTGGACTGCTTACCTTGACAGCTATGCCGCAAGCGGCGTGGTAGTTTTGGTGTAGCCGCCCGAGAGCTATAGTGATCCGCGTTCATAATATGCCAGATGAAGCGCTATGGTGATAATTCTAAAGTGTGAGCCTGGAAATAGTCCCCCATTTTTATGCGAAGCGTAGGTGGGGGACAAAGTTACTGCTTTTAGGCAGTCGAGAAAAGATGATATCTATGTATCTCTTAGTTCGGTCAGGTTCTGGTTGATGAGGCTGTGGGCAAGTTGTTTCCCAGCCGTGCAGCAAGCCCCGTATTGCGCTGTGTAACGCGGTTGTTTTTCACAGCCATCGCGATAGCTTTGGTGGTTCCGACCAGCACCACGCCCTTTTTCGCGCGTGTGACGCCTGTGTAGAGCAGATTCCTCTGGAGCATTATGTAATGCTGTGTCGTCATCGGGATTACCACTATATCGTATTCGCTCCCCTGTGACTTATGAATCGTGGTAGCATAAGCGAGGACGAGTTCGTCGAGTTCCGTTACGTCGTATGTTTTGGGAAGAGCGCCGTCAAATGACACGGAAATGGATCGCTCTTCCTCATTGACGGTTACGACCCGGCCTATGTCGCCGTTAAAGACTTCCTTATCGTAATTGTTTTTGATCTGCATGACCTTATCGCCAAACCTATATTGTATTCCGCCGCGGCGCAACATACTGGTTGATTTGTTCAACGCGCCCTGGAGGACAACATTGAGGTTTTGAGCCCCGCTCTCGCCGCGCTGCATGGGGCATAACACCTGTATCGCCGATGGCTTCAGCCTGAAATACATTGGCAGTCGCCTGACGCACAAGTCGATGATCGTTGTGGGGATTTCAGCGTTGTCCGGTTGTTGGACGAAGAAAAAGTCAGATTTTTTTGAAGATTTTAATTCGGGAAACTCACCTCGGTTGATCCTGTGTGCATTCATGATTATCTGCGATCCCATTGCCTGCCGGAAGATCCTGCTGAGCTTCACTACCGGGACAGCGCCTGAATCGATCATATCCCGCAGCACATTTCCGGGGCCTACCGACGGCAGCTGATCTACATCGCCAACAAAAACAACCGTCATCTCGTCGGGTATGGCGCGAAGCAGGTTGTACATAAGCACTATATCTATCATCGACGACTCGTCGACAATCAGCGCGTCGCCTTCAAGNTTGTTATCNTCGTTTCGTTGGTACCCGTTTGGCGGTTTTGCCTCAAGAAGCCGGTGTATGGTCTTTGCCTCCATTTTTGTTGTTTCGCTCAGCCGTTTTGCGGCGCGCCCAGTAGGCGCGGCTAGAAGTATCCTCATTCCGGCTTGCCGAAAAACCGCGATGATGCCCCTTACTGTCGTAGTCTTACCAGTACCCGGCCCTCCCGTGAGGATCATAGCCTTCGACTTGGCAGCAGTACTGATCGCTGATTTTTGGATATCGTCATATTGGATTTCGGCGTCTTGTTCGACCCGGGATATTATATCGCTGACGTTGGGGAACGAAAACTCGCCCCGCAGAAGCGTGAGTATCCGCTCAGCTACGCCTCTTTCACAGTGAAACAACGAAGGTAGATATAGGCTGTCGGGTGGTTCGAGTATTATATCCCCGACCCGTAGCATTTCATCTATGGTCGTATCAAGTTTTGACTCATCTATATCGAGCATTTCAGCGGATTTTTGCGCAAGTTCCCCGCGAGGCATGAAGCAGTGGCCGTTGTTGTTGGAGCATTCGTTCAAGACGTACAGCAACCCGCTTCTGCGGCGGTAGGCGTTTTCTTTGTCGAAGCCCATTTTCTGAGCCACAGTGTCTGCTGTCTTAAAACCTATGCCCCAAATCTCTGTGAGCTTAAACGGGTTACTCTTGACAACGGAAATGCTGTCCTCTCCAAACTCCTTGAATATTCTAAACGCAAATGCTGTTCCGACGCCGTGCCCCTGCAGGAAAAGCATGATGTTTTTTATTTCCCGCTGTTCCTGCCAGGCTTGTTTTATCATAGCCACGCGCTTTATCCCTATGCCTGGCACTTTGATCAGCTTATCCGGATCTTGTTCAATTATTTCCAAAGTTTCGGCGCCGAATGTTTTGACTATGCGCCCCGCGAACTTGGGGCCGACGCCTTTTATCAGCCCGGAGCCAAGGTATTTTTCTACGCCATAGACGGTCGCGGGGAGCGTTTCCTCAAATTCGAGCGTGACAAATTGGCGCCCGTACTTGCTGTCCATCTTCCACTCACCCTTGAGTGACAGTATGGCTCCGACATTGACTGTGCCCATATTACCGACTACCGTGACAAGCTCGCTAAATCCTCTGGCTTTGACCCGGAGTACCGTATATCCACTTTCTTCGCTAGAATATGTTATCCGTTCGACAACGCATCTCAAAAAGTCCATTATATGCTAAAAACCCGCCCTGTATTCCTTAAATTCCTTATAATCATTACGATTACGCATTTACACCATAGTTTACGCCATTAGGGTGCTAATTATAAACGTATGGAACTAGGATCGAAACGACATTTTTATGCCGCTCCAGTTTCCTTTCTATGAAAAAGGTGGTCTGGTTATGGAATATCTTGTTACGCCACCCGATGCCGACGAACTTTGTAAGTATGACGGTCAGCTTCTGCCCAAATTCCAGTTTCGCGTCGCGTTCGGAAATATATTGATCCAATGGAGATATGATATCGCGAAATTTTGCCTGTATGACAGTTAGGGGTACGCCTATGCCCAGTTGTTCCCATTGCTGTTTCAGTGATTCCGTATCGGACGCGTCTGTAGAAATGTGTACGGCGGTAACTTCCGAAGAGATTTCTTTCGCGTAGTCAAACATTTTCAATGACGCTTTGTTCATATTGTGGATCAAAACGACGCAGGGCGTTTTGTTCATGCTATGGCTTTCCGAATAGTGGTAGTCGTACCCTTCGATACTGATCGCTTTGTTGAACTTAGCATAATGCTTTCTTGTGTACGCCATGAAAAGCATGATCAAAGGTATAACGATGGAAAGAGCCCATGCGCCGCTTGTGAATTTCATGATGAATACCACAATAAAACCGACAAAAGTTACCAAAGCCCCGAAGCCGTTTATGAGCAGCTTGTATTGCCACCCATTCTCTTTGTCCCTAATCCACTTTATAAGCATACCTAACTGCGAAATTGTAAACGATATNAGNACGCCAACTGCGTAAAAGGGGATGAGCGCGTGCGTCTCGGCGCCAAACCCGATNAGCAGCAGCGATCCNGCNATGAAGATGAACATTATGCCATTGGAAAAGCTCAGTTTCGTGCCGCGTTGGGCGAACTGTAGCGGCATATTGCTGTCTTTGGCCAGGATCGCCAGTAGGATGGGCAGCCCGTTATACGCCGTATTCGCGGCAAGCAGCAAAATCAGAGCTGTGGTGACCTGCAGGATATAGAACATAAACCCGTTGCCGAATACAGCCGACGCCATTTGCGACATCACGGTAAGCCCGCTTATTGGCACAACCTTTAATGTGGTAGCGAGGAAGCTGGTTCCGCCAAAGATAAAAGCGATGACGACGCCGAGCATATAGAGTACATGCCTCGCGGTTTTTGTAGGCGGATCGCGGAAATTGGGAACCGCATTGCTGACGGCTTCAACCCCGGTAAGCGCCGAACAGCCTGATGAAAACGCCCGCAAAAACAATAAGAGGGTTATGCCTGTCATTGTTTCTTGTGGAATCAGTTCCATCGTAGCTGAATAATCGATCGGCTGGAGTGAACCCGTGATGACGCGCGCAAAACCGGTGACGATCATTATTGCCATCGAGATTATGAACAAATATGTGGGTGCGCCAAAAATTTTCGATGATTCGCTGACTCCCCTGAGGTTGATGAGCGTGACGATCGCAATGCTAACAAGCGAAATAATCACTTTATATTCCAGCAGCGGGGGAAAGGCGGCCACGATCGCGGCGGACGACGACGATATGCTTACCGCGACCGTCAAGATATAGTCAACGACGAGGCATGAGGCGTCGAGCAACGATGGGGTTCGCCCAAAGTTTTCTTTTGAGACAGCGTATGATCCGCCGCCACTGGGGTAGTGGTTGATGATTTGGGAATATGAAAAGACAAGTATGACCAAAAGAAGGATGATCGGCAGGCTGATGAAGCCGACATAATGGACTGCTAGCAAGCCGAGCGCTGGGAACAGGGATAGCAGTATTTCCTCAGCGGCATAGGCTACTGAGGAAACGGCATCGCTGGCCATGATGGGAAGTCCCCATAGACGGGACAGTTTTTCGTGTTTAAGTTCGTCGTCGGACAAAGCTTTGCCAAGGAAAAAACTCTTAATACTCATTACATATCGCTTCCTCATGAATTCTTTATTGAAAAGTTGCGCGACCGCGTCATAAGAAAAAATGCTTTTGTCAGGATCGCACCAAGGAATTATAGCATATTACCAACCTTTGTCAACGAGTTTCAATTGGTTGTGTAACAGGTTGCGATGCAGTCCGACTCATGGTATGATGTGAAAGACAGTTTTGAGCGCTTCATATACCATTTATAATGAGAGGCATGATGATACAAAATGGAAAAACGACTGTTGGGATACACAAAATATGGGGAAAAGGTTGATTGCTATACGCTTACAGCCGGCGAATTGAGCGTGGAGATATTAAACTATGGCGGGATAATCCGAAGCTTCACGATCCAGGCTTTTGGCAGCGCGCGCGACATCGCTCTCGGATTTGACGACATAAGTGGATATGAAACCGATACAGGCTACATTGGCGCGCTTGTTGGTAGGGTAGCCAACCGAATTGGAAACGCGAGTTATAAGCTAAATGGAAAATACTACCAATTAGAGGCTAATAACGGGCCAAACTGCCTACATAGCGGGTCTTATGGATACAATAGGCGGATTTGGGACGCGCAAATTGATGACGGAGCGTTAGCGCTGAGGCTGCGCGACACAGGCGGTAACGGAGGTTTCCCGGGTAAGTTTGAGGTTGAAGTCCGCTACACACTTTCGGGCGAGCGGCTGATTATTGAGTATAAAGCTGTATGTGACGAGGACACGCCTGTCAGCCTGACGAACCACTGCTATTTCAATCTGGGGGGACATGCCTCCGGTAGCATAGAAAACCACAAGATAACGGTTTTCAGCAACTACATTACACCCGTTGGCGATACACTGATCCCAACAGGAGACCTGATGGATGTAGCCAACACCCCATTTGACCTTAGAAACCGCGTTAAAATCGGCATGGGGATAGACAGCGACCATCCTCAAATCGTCTTAGGCGGAGGGTATGACCACAACTTCGCACTGTCGCGCGAGCCAAGCCGCGAAACGTCGCTTGCCGCAGTGCTGGAGTATGACGGCCTTGTGTTGGAATGCCTGACAACACAGCCGGGCATCCAGTTTTATAGCGGCAACTTTTTATCGGGACAAACAGGAAAAGGTGGCATAATATATAACAAACGCTCAGGACTCTGCCTCGAAACACAAAACTGGCCGGACGCCGTAAATCATAGCGGTTTTCCCGACCCTATCCTGCGTAAAGGCGATATTTACAGCCACAAGACGGAGTATGCTCTCCGGGTGGCGAATGGATGATTTTGAACAGCGCCGATATTTACGCGCGCTCTGGCACCGCATAAGGCTAGTGCTTTGTCTGGTGAGACTCTATCCATAAGTTGTAGCTAACAATGGTGGCGACTATCACTACGCCACCGGCTACGGTAAAGCGACCAGGCCTTTCCGGGGTCGCCAGAGCTACCCAAACAGGGCTGAGTACCGGCTCGATAGCTACCATTAGGCACGCGAGTAAGGCGGACGTCCGCTTAATGCTGATCGAGAAAAACACATATGCCAGCCCAACCTGCACGGTTCCCATCAAAAGGACGAACCCCCATGATACGATATCGGCAGTGATAGAGCTGTCGAAAAAAGCGAACGGCGTCCATATAACCGCGTTAATCATGAACCCGAGCATAACAGAATGCTCTGGATCGGTGTCTGGTCGCTTGTTGTACACGAATACGAAAGCAAAAGTGAGCCCGGAGATGAGGGCGAGCACATTTCCCCACAAATGCCCGGCGTCCAATTGATCCGCAAAAAACAGGATCACACCCAGAATCGTCAGAGCGACTGCTAAGGCTTCGCTGACGCGCGGTTTTTTATGATATAATATGAACTCGATGAATAGAATGAATACTGGCGCTGTGAATTGCAATAGGACAGCCGCCGCCGCTGTAGTCAGCCTGTTGGCAAATACGAACAGTACGGTCGTAACAGATAAAAATATAGCGGCTAGAATGTTGCCCTTCGTTAGTCTTACCTTTATACCATTTCGGTAAATCGCGAACACAGCGGCGGCTAGCAGCGCGCGGATGCCGATGACGCTCGTCGCGTTCCACGGTATAAACTTGAGACACAGCCCGCCTAAACTCCATAGAGTCGAAGCGATGGCCATGAAAAGCGGTCCCTTCCGGTCAGTTTTACTCATATGTGCCCAACATTTCTCTTTGTTTTTCAGCAAGTGTTATTATGTAGCGTCCATTCTATCTGATTTTACATAGAATAACAAGAAAAAGTGGAAACAGTTTTTAGTTGCATAACGCGTGATATACTGATATAATACGGAAAATGATTCCAGTTTTATTGTAAGGATCGGATACGAGTGAGTATTTTTTCATATATGTATTATTTAGTGTTTTTGGACTAGTGGAAGGGGATGGTCAGCATTAACATTGATGACGTACAGGTGAGGATTAACATGTTGGGCGGATTTGCCATCGCAACAGGAGAAAACCGCGTTACGGAACAGGTGAAAAAGTCTTCAAAATACTGGAAACTGCTCCAATACCTTATTGCCCATCGGCACAAAGCAGTCTCACATGAAGAACTTATAGAGGTTTTTTGCGATAGCGAACAAATGCTCAACCCGGACAACGCCTTGCGCACAATGGTTTACCGAGCCCGGTCTGTATTGTCAAGAGGTGGGATATATTGCGCTGAGAGCATGATTTTATCGACAAATGGCGGATATATCTGGAACAATGCCGTTGCGTGCGAAGTAGACGCGGAAGAATTCGAATCGCTATGTAAGAAAGCAAGCGCGAAAACAGAAGACGACGAGCGGCTGGATTTGTTTTTGCAAGCGGTTGCGCTGTACCGAGGGGACTTCCTGCCAAGTTCGGCTGGCGATTTGTGGGTTATGCCTCTGGCGCGCTGGTACCGTTCCATGTATCTCAGTTGCGCCCACGCCGCTTCAGAGCTTTTGCTGGCGAAAGACCGGAACGCCGAAGCGGAGGAGATTTGTGTAAAGGCGTTGAGAATAGATCAATTTGACGAAACTCTGCTAGCGTTTCATTTACGCGCTCTGATAGCACAGGGCAAATATGCTCAAGCCCTTGATACGTACGTTAAGATGGAAGAAATGTTTTATGATGTCCTGGGCGTACATTTTTCGGACAACTTGCGCTCGCTGTACAACCAGATACAAAAACCTTTACAAAAGGATGGAGTTCCGCTTGACGCCGTGCTGGCAGATTGGCTGGACGGCGCTGATTCCCCAGGCGCTTATTATTGCGATTTGAGCATATTTAAAACGATATACCAAATCGAGTCCCGATCGTTATCACGTTCGGGGCGATCGGCGTATGTTGTATGGTTTGACACGAAACATGAACCTGGAACGAAAAACGGCGGCGTAATGAAACAGCTTGGAGTAGCGATCCCAGGCAGTCTTAGGATGGGTGACCTGTATACGCGCGCCAGCCCGAGCCAATACATACTGATGCTACATAGCCTGACATACGAGGATTGCAAATCGTTGGTCAATAGAATCATGTGTTCGGTCGACTCCAGATATCTTCCCAAAATAATCAGTATTTCTATAAGACCAATCGTACCAATTACGCAATGAATTTCTCTATATATACTAGTGAGCGCTAGTATATGGAGAATTATTAACTATGAACGGGGTGATTATATATGTATTGTTCTAATTGCGGTGTAAAGAACGATGAGGAAGCAAGGTTCTGCACTGATTGCGGAACTGCTTTAGAGGGAGTATTCGCGCCGCCACCATCAGAAGAAGCAACGACGTTCGACGCGTCGCCTGTTGAGCAAATGTACGACGCGCCGTCGTACAATGAGCCTGCATACGGCGCCCCGCCTATGGAACCAGTATACAGCGCACCACCAGCGGAACCAGTGTACGGTGCCCCGCCAGCGGAACCAGTGTACGGCGCCCCGCCAGCGGAACCAGTTTACGGCGCACCACCAGCGGAACAGGCATACAGCGCCCCGCCTACAGGCGCTTCGGCATACGGAGGCCCTCCAGTGGAACAAGCGTATGGCGCTCCGCCGTTGGGAACCCCATACGGCGTAGTTCCGCCTACAGGCTCTCCTGCTTACGGTGCTCCACCTATGGAACAACCAACATACGGTGCTCCACCTATGGAACAACCAACATACGGCGTACCGCCTATGGAACAACAAATGTACGGCGCGCCACCACCTGTGGGAACCCCATATGGCACCGCGCCTGTTGAGCCGACGCGCTCAACAACGCCTCCCCCGCCTCCTTCTCCCGCATCCTACGCGCCCCAAACGCCATATACGCAACCATATGCCCCGCAACCCAATACATATGCGTACGGTTCCCAGCAAACTCCGCCCCAAAACGCGGATAAGAATAAGAATATATTAAAAATCGTGTTGCCAATTGCAGTGGCAGTAGTATTGCTAGGGGCGTTTGCATGTATTTATTTCTTTACCGATATTCTACCTTTTGGACGAAAACAAGGTGTCACGCCAGATCCGCCGCCGATCGAGGTAACCCCGACTCCGACTCCAGCCCCGACTCCGATTCCAGTTCCGACAGCAACTCCTGTTGATCCGGATACTGATATACCAAGCGCGGGAGGGGAGCTGCGTGTAATGAGCGAGACGGAGTATCCATTCACTCCAAACGCTTCGGGTTATTGGGAAATACGCACCTCGGACAATGGTTCATGCGACCCATACCTGCAACTGCGCGACGTGATGGGAGAGCTTATTACAGATGACGACGATGGCGCTGAGGATTACAACTCGGTGATAGTAGCTTGGCTGGAAGCAGGTACCACGTATTCGATCAATGCCAAATTCTATTATAGCGATTATGACGAAGGCTATACCCTGTCGGTCAAGAGACTCGACGAGACTTCAATGCTACCAGGCGATGGCGGAGAAGTGGCAGTCAAAGGTTCGACACTATATTTGTTCACTCCGGATATATCCGGATTCTGGGAATTCCGCACATCGGAAAACGGAAACAGCGATCCTGTGCTTAAAATCGCTGATTTGTTTGGGGAAGCAATCGGTCAGGACGACGATGGCGGGGGCGACAGCAACGCGCTTCTTACGGTAGAACTTGATTCAGAACAAACATACGTCGTCCACGCGAAATTCTACAGCGGTATCGGAAGTTATATAATGACTTATTCATACATTGGAGATTCCCTTGGGGGAGAAGCATCCGGCGGGGAGTTACCTTCTGGTGGCGGAGAGACCATCGTAGCTGGCGCGACAGTATTAACCTTTTCTCCCAGCTATAGCGGAATATGGGAGATACGTACCTCGGACGAAGGAAGTAGCGACCCATATCTTGAATTGTATAACTCAAGCGGCGACTTGATTAGCGAAAATGACGACGGCTTGATTGGCAAAAACGCGGTGATTCTAGCGTCGATGCAGGAAGGGGAAATATATACCGTAAAGGTGGGTTTTCGCGATGCCAGCGAGGGCGACTGCATCGTAAGAGTATGGCCGACCTTGGAGATCCCGGAAGATGGTTGGACAGTCCATGTCGATAGGGCGATGGGACTCATTTTCCAGCCTGAAAAATCCGGATTGTGGGAATTTCGCACATCTAACAATTACGAGTGCGATCCATATATTTTTGTACACAGTGCTGATGGCGTAGCGATCGCGATGGATGACGACAGCGCGGATGACGCTGGCAACGCGCTTTTGGAAGTTGAATTGGAAGTTGGACAGGCATACATTGTTTTCGCGGAAGCATACTATAGCGATACGGTGAGTTACGATTTGACGGTCACAAGCAAATAAAGGATATTAGAATTTTGCCCCGCCCGGTTTTTTACCGCGCGGGGCATTACTCGCATTAGAAGGGGGACGTGGCTCAAGAGTGCTCTCGTTGATACTGGGACGCGCGGGAACAGGCAAGACGATGTTTGTCCTTGATGATATAAGGCAAAAAATGGTCGCCGGCGAATCAAACATGTTGCTCATTGTCCCTGAACAGTATTCCCATGACGCGGAAAAGCAATTGTGCGCCGTCTGTGGCGATAGAATTTCGATGCATGGGGAAACGCTAAGTTTCACGCGCCTTTGCGCGCGTGTATTTTCGGAAGTTGGAGGCGCTCCGGAAAATATGCTGGACGCCGGCGGGCAGACGCTTATCATGTATCGTGCCGCCGAATCAGTTGAAGGTTCATTGAAAGCTTTCAAACCAAAAGGGCTGCGCACGGAAATGCTGTTGGATATGCTCGACGGGGTGAAGGAACTCAAGAGCCAGCGCCTGTCGCCGCCGGATCTGGAACGTATTGCGGAGCAAGCCACGAATCCATTGCGCGACAAGCTACATGACTTGGCGCTAATAAATGATTCATACGACGCTTTGATACGCGCGCATGGCGGGGACACGCCGGATAGGATGGCGTTGCTTGCTGATACGATAGGCGAGAGCACCGCCGCATCGAGCCGCGTATACTTTGACGGCTTCAACGATTTTACCGCCCAGGAACTACGCGTCATCGAGAAGTTGTTGTGGAAAAAAGCGGAGATAACAATATGCCTGACATGCGATATGGAGGATGATAGCGAAGTATTTGTCATACCACGCAAGACCGTTGGGCAACTTCGGCGTATTGCCGAGAAATATGGCGTACAAATAACAACAACACAACTTACGACGCGTGACGCGCGTCACTTAAGCCTTTGGCCGATCAATAAATCGCCTGAATTGGTATTCCTGGAAAAATACCTTTTTGCCCACAAAACAGCGAATTTCGAAGGGAAACGCGGCGCAATCACACTTTACGCGGCGCCATCGCGCCACGCGGAATGCGAATACGCGGCGCAAAAAGCGCTGGAATTTGCGCGCAAGGGATACAGGTGGCGTGATATCGGCGTTATGGCGCGCGATTGGGAGGTCTACAATTCGATATGCGAAAGCGTTTTTGAAAAGAACGGTATACCTTACTTTTCGAGCGGAAGGGCTGACATCCTTGATAAAGCGCCGGTAGCTCTTATCGACGCGGCCCTAAGCGTCGCTGTGTCTGGATGGGAATATAAAACTGCTTTGAGATATTTAAAAACCGGGCTTGCGGGTATATCGGCTGACGCTTGCGCGGAGATTGAAAATTACGTCATAACGTGGAATATCCGAGGGTCGATGTGGAACCGCGACTGGAAATTGCCGATGCGAGGTTACGGGTCTCAAAGCGACAATGAGGCGTCCGCGCGACTAAATGACCTGCGGCTGCGCATAGTAAAACCGATTATACGGTTGCGCGACGGCATCAAAGGAGTATCAAGGGCAGGCATAAAACTTGGAGCGCTTTATAGGTTCCTGGAAGATATCAGCCTACCGGAGCGGATTATGGAAAAGGCCGAAGAATTTGAAAAACGCGGGGAAGCGCGGCTTGCGCGCGAATACGGGCAGATTTGGGACATCATCAGTAACTCGATGGAGCAGATGTATGGGCTTCTTGGAGAAGGCCTGTTGGAAGCGGCGGAATTCAGGAAATTATTCATGCTCAGTTTATCGCGTTACGACGTCGGAGTAATACCGATCTCACTTGACAGAACTGCGCTTGGAGGTATGGAGATGAGTCGGCGTCGCGAATTGAAATGCCTTATCATCCTTGGCGCGACGGACGAAAACATGCCGATGCTGGCGAAGGGCGGGGGAGTGCTGTCAGATAACGAGCGCATGGAACTCAAAAGGTTCGATGCGGACATTCCGGGCGGTTTGGAAGACCGGTTGAGTCGCGAGATGAATATGATATATTCAACGCTGACGCTCCCATCGGACGAGTTGGTCGTCATATATCCAAACAGCGGAGGCGAACGGTCGTCATTTTTCGTAAAACGCGTGAAGGAGATGTTTGGTATAAGCGAGACAACGCCGAAGCCGACGCGCAGCCCGCCGATATGGCAGGAAGCCCTAGCTTGCGCCACCCAGCTTTCA
>JGI24702J35022_10002046_pt1 | contig 12440 bp, 7 predicted proteins | sample TergutTh196P4_FD_35022 | JGI IMG/M metagenome (IMG submission 35022)
CCGTTGGGGAATTTATTCGTATCCACCGTCCAGTCGCCAAGTCCCGCCCGGTCGTTCACACGTCCTTTGAACCAGCCGTCGTCGATCACAAACATCTCTACCCCGATATCTTTGGCTGTTTTAGCCAGCGCTAACTGGTGTTCTTCGTTCACATTGAACGTAGTAGCATACCAGCTATTGTATAGTACGGGGCGTATCTTTTCGCGATGCGCGGGCGGCAGCAGTTTTTCCCTGATATACGATGTCAGGCAATGGGTTACGCCTTCCGTCCCCCTTTCGGTATATCCGAAAACGATGTGAGGCGTCGCAAACGAACCACCGGGTTTGAGGTTCAATTCCTGGTCCCAGAAATTCATGCCGCCGACGATTTGCACCGGTCCGTTGAATGATTTATCGAAGTCAATGCGCCAGTTGCCGCTGTACTTGATAGAGCCAAACCATACTTTCCCACTATACGGGTCTGTCTCGCCTTCGGGACGCACTAAGAACGAAGAAGAGCCATACGACTTGAAGTCCCTGACCTGTATGGTTTTAGTTCCCGGCGTAAGTTTTGCCGTATGAGGTGTAAATTCGTATCCCCAGACGCCGGAATAATGTGTCAGTTCGTAGGCGTCTTTCGGCAGAAACACAGCGCCGGAAAGCAGATTTTCCACTTTTATGTTTCCTTTCCATCCGGTATTACGTACTTCCACCCATTTCTCAATCAGGTCATACTCAGGTATTGACGTGATATACGAGACCACTTCCAACGGATAAAACTTATCGTTTTGCGTGATTTTCAGCGTCTCATAACCGTCGGTATTTACGATTTCAAACGATTGATAGACTAATTCTATGTCGCGTACTCCGTCGGCGAAAATGACTTCGAGCAAGGGCGTCGCGTTAACATATCCACCCCTTACCGGTATCTCTGCGCCGAGCGGCCGACCCGCTCTTTCTGTCAGGCTTTTTTCTCCGTAATTAACCATCCGGACTTCGTTGTTATCTACCCGCAACTGATAAACGGTAGAACGGGTGGATATTGTCCAGCTTTTACTGTCGCTGCCTACGTGGATAGCATTTTGGCTGAAAACAAGGACTGTTATCAGACAAAGCATTATTAAAAATAGCAATCTTTTCATTTTTGAACAAATAATTCCTCAACCAAATTTAAACTGACCTCTTCCCTTGGGTTGAAACGGTCGGAGGCCATATATTCCAAAATACTTTGACGTAATTGTGCAGTAGCAGGGCGTCCATTAAGGTCTTTTTGCATGTCGACACTACAAACCATTAACTTGCCGTTTCCGACTTTTGCTTCAAACAGGATACCGAGTTTGCGGTTTGTAAACCAGTCGTCAATCAGGTGAATTATCGGGCGGAAACCTGCCGGAAAATCGTCCATTATCATCGCATCACAATCGTTCACAATATCCCACCACTGGTAATCGCTGTATCCTTCATTCGGGAATAAGGACAAAGCGGGATGCTTTGGGTCGCACAATATTCCCAATGTATGGGGCGCCTGTTTGCTCGTCCAAGCCGTATTCCAGAAAATACTTGAGAATCCCACCTGCACATTACCTCCTTTTTGTGGACTTACAGCGCCGCGGGGGAGTGTCAATAAGACCTTTTCGCCTTGGTTTAGCTTGTCAACGGCTATATGGTCGAGTTTGGAAGTGATATAGGGCGCGTTTTGGATAGTCTGCTTGAAAGCAGGAAATACCCAGATATTCCATTGGTTCCGGACAGCCATATTTTCTATTTGCACAGAAACGACTAACTGTTTAGGTTCTTTGATTTCGTCAAACGCAAAAACAATATTCCCAACCGGAATACAATTGCCTAACGGTAAATCTTTATTAAATACGCCATTTTTCAATTGTTGGCCGTCGGATGTAGCAACGTCCCAAGTGATTGTTGCATTGTTAACGGGTTTTTCGCCAAAGTGTGCAAACTCTAAATAAACATCCATTGTTTCATTATTCAGCCAGACCATTTTCGGGAAGCGAATGAGGGGTACCGTTTTATTGCAGAACATGCTATATTCATTGCCTTCGACATATCCCTTCGTATCCCAGAAAGGGTCGACGACGCCTACTAAGGCTGTACCCTGTCCCGGAAAATCGTGCAAGTCGAGCAACTGGAAACCTGCAAAGCCGGGCGTACGTAAAGCGGCTTCTATATCAGCCTTGTAACAAAGCGTTTGCAAGCGGCCCGAAGCATAGAGAAACTTATCTGCAAGGTCGCCTAAATGCTTCGTGTTTAAAGTCTCTTTAAATATTTCAAAGTTCTTCGCTTTCAGGACGCCCGTATATTTATCGATTTCGTTGAAATTGGGATAGACGCACCATTGACCGATTTCATGGCTTACAGTAGGCATATCCTTTCTTATAATATCCACATAATCAAAGTCGGTACGGGGTGGTTGTGCATTGATGATACTTTGCAGTCCTGCACCCCACGCCTGTATGCGCGGTTCAGGTGTATTCCAATAATCCGCATTTTCGACGAAAGGCCATCCCGCTGCGCCGTTATACACACGACGACTGTCTTTTTTTTGCCAATAGTCAACCAATTCCGACAAAAACTGTGTCTGGTTCCTGCCACCGGGTTCATTCCCGTAGCAAAGCATGCAGAACGAAGGATGGTTACCGTATTCTTTCAGTATGCGGTCGCTCTCTGCATATAGCCACGTATCGAGGTATTGTCCATTACCTATCGTCGCCCAGGCGGCACATTCTACTTGCAGGTAAATACCCAGACTGTCGGCCATATCAAACGCCACTTCGGGTGGACACCAAGAGTGAAAACGAACATGATTCAATCCGTACTCCTTACAGGTGCGGTATATCTTTGTCCAATATTCCCGCTCCATGGACGGGTATCCCGTTAGCGGAAAAATACAACACTCCAGCGTGCCGCGAAGAAATAGAGGCTGTCCGTTGATCAGAAATCGTGTTCCTTCTTTTTTAAATTCACGAAATCCGAAATTTGTATATCGCACATCTTTCCCATCAAGCGATTCAACGACAGTTCGCAGTCTGTACAAATTGGGTGTATGTTCGGACCAAAGTAAAACAGGTTCATCCGTTTCAACCGTTGCATCAAATGTAAGGTCATCGTCTAAAGCGCCATAAGTAACTAACTTAGACTGTTCCGTAGTAGTACCGTCAACTTTTATCGTTTTGTCGAAAGGTGAAAACGAATATTTCACCGGACTACCTACAATAGCGCCTGATAAGGTTTCTATTTGCAAAAACAGATTTGTATGTCCGGGATTTTTTTTGGCGTTAAATTTGATCTTTACATAGACCTTTTTCCCTTCAATATCGGGATAAATCCGAATGTCATCAATATGAAACTGTGGTTTGGCCGTCAGCTTCAACTGTCCGGTTATGCCGTTCCAGTTGCTTTGTGTATGGTCGGATACGCTATGTGCATTGATACCGACAGGAATATGCACACGGTTGTCAACGCGAATCGTAAACACTCTATTACCGGGCTGTAGTTCAAGCATATACCGGTGGGGTGTAGATAACCCATCCTGCTTGCCTATTTCCTTTCCGTCTACAAACAAAGTTGTTTCCCAATGGGTTCGTTCGAGTTCGAGCACTGCCGTTTTCACATTCCATCCGAAGGGAATTTTTATTTCTTTCTGATACCAGGCTACTCCTACATAATGTTTATCCGGATTCAACCAGAAAGGGACTTTGATATTACCGGATTGTCTATATTTTTCATATTCGGGCGCGACATACCATGCATTATCTACTATCTGACCTGTCCATTTCGTATTAATATCAATATCATTTCCGAATCCTTGTTCCTGTAACGAGCCGGGTAGACGCAGTTTCTCTGTGAATGGTTTATTATACCATTCATCCTGTAAGCCTTCGTCATCGGGGTCTAACCTGACGAACCATTCTCCGTCTAACGACAGTGTTTTTTCCGGTTGACTGCAAGCGACAAACAATAAGATAAAACAGATACAAAAAATCAGTTTTTCCATATTCTTATTTGAGATATCTATCGTATTTACCGTCCATCACATCTTTTACGGCCTCTAAGTATCCAAAACCATATTTCATGTCGGGCAAAAGGTAACTGCCTTCTACCCATTCATTCCATGCATTGATAGTCATCAGCTTTGGTTGGTTGGGATGGTTGTCGGCATATCGTTTTGCTTTGGATAGCAAGGCGGCAAAACTTTCGGGTGAGTTGTTGTAATGAACCGTATTATTCATTCCATACGCCGGGAAACGGGGCGTGTCGTCCCAGCCGACTGATGTACAGGGGAAAAATGGTATGTTCAGCGCTTCGTCCCACTGTTCTCTGATCCGGATAGAATTGGTTCCATATACGATATAATCTTCCGACATACCTCCCATGTTGTACATCGTTACGCTGTTGAATCCGATGGCTTCGATACGTTCGGCTGTTCGTTTTGCCTCTTCGGGTGTTCTTAACGAGCCACCGCCGGGGATCAACTGAAAATGTACGCCAGGAAAACCCGCCTTTTTGGCTTCTTCCCTGAAATAATCCAGCGCTTTGCTTGTCTCTTCTACACTTCCTCCAAAACTTTGCATTAACTTTTCCAAGCTGAATACGGCAAATACCGGTTGACCGTCGATCTTGAAATAATTGGGCTTATGGAAATATTGTTTGATAATCCTGTCAACAATGATTTGGTAATTCTTCCAGTCGACGGCGGCATCCCAAAGAAGGGAGACATCATCTCCATAACGATGATAGTTCCAGTAGTTTTTTCTTACATCGTGGTTTGCCCACATCACGTAAAAATACATCTTTTCATTGTTCTTCGCTTTCAGGAAACCGTCGTTGAGGGCGCTTTCAAGATATGGCCCTTCGTCATACCAGTACCAGTCATAGATAAACACATTGACTCCATGGTCGGTAGCAATATTTATCCATTTTTCGACTACTTTCGGGTCGTTGTCCAATTCATAACCCCAAAGCGGCATTTTAGGTTGGTAATGGCCTTCATAACGTGGATTACCTTTCTTTATGACTTCCCATTCGCCGATGCCGTCGGCCCAGAGTTTTTCGCGACCCATCGGATCGTCATGACACGACGGCCAAATGTAGGCAGCTACATAATAATCGTTTTTCGCCGTCACTTCTTTTGCATTATTTACCAGCGCCTTACGACAATATTCCACACATTTGATCACTTCTGTAACATCATCCGAGCCTTGGGGTATTCTGTATTCCAGCTCAATGTCACAATAAATCGGCCATTTTTCCTTTTGTATCAGCTGAAGAATTTCCACCAAAGGGGTTTGTCCCTCGCCAAAAGGTCTGTTTGAGTCTTTTGGAATATCTTTAGGGCCTGTTTTATCCTTCAGGTGAAGGCTGAAAATGCGTTTGTTCAAGCGTTTGATCAAATCGCAGGGGTTCAGTCCGGTAGCGCCGTAATAATGCCCAACATCGAGATTCAGCATCAATCGGGGGCCGTATGCAAGCGTTTTGTCAAAACTAAACCCGGGTGTACCCGGTTGGCCATGGTTGTGAAAGACAACATACAGATTGTGTTTGTCGGCAAACGGAGCTAACCGTTGCCCTGTCTCCTCAGAAATTTCTGCAACAATTCCCTTAGCGCCCAGCGTTTTGCATACTTCAAAGTAATAATCGATCTCCGCATCCGATAAAGAGGATGAATAGCCAAAATTCACAAGATGAATCGTCACTCCTTTCTTGTCGTACATCTTCTTGATTTCCTTGAATTTGTCCATGGAAACAGTAGTGCGCCACTGTTGAGCGGCCTCCCGTTCTTCCGGCATCCCGGCATATTTTTCCACTGCGGCGCCTAACAACTCCACAGAATTTATCCCTGACTGAAGGATATATTCCAACATACCCTCGACTGTCTGGTCGGGCATTGTCCGGTAACTATAGGTGATAGCGCCTATCTGAACGCCGCCAAACTTTGAATTTGGCTTTTGTTCCACTCCACACTGCATACATAATACAGCAACTAAAATAAAAACTAATTTTTTCATACGTAATATATTTAAGAATATTTATTTTACATGTGTAAAGGCCAACGCATACATTTTCATCTGTTTTAACATGGATAGCAGGCCATTGGAGCGTGTGGGTGAAAGATGCTCGCGTAATCCTATGGTATCGATAAAAAAAAGGTCGGCATCCAAAATCTCCTGTGGGGTATGACCGGACAAAACTCGAATCAACAATGAAACGATCCCCTTTACGATGACCGCATCGCTTTCAGCCTGAAACGTGATAATCCCATCCTGATATTGTGCATGCAACCATACGCGGCTCTGACATCCTTCTATCAGGTTATTTTCGGTCTTGTATTTTTCATCTAATACCGGCATGGCATTACCCATATCAATCAACAAAGCATACCGGTCCATCCAATCGTCCGAAATAGAAAACGACTCTATTATTTCATATTGTAACTCCTTTATAGACATAGCCTTTTTTTTACATTTTCCACTTCTTAATTGAAAATCACATGAAGCACAGTTTGCCCGACGGCTTTCAGTGTTTCTTTACTAATAACATCCATGTTGTCATTCAGCGTATGCCAGTATGCGCCGAAACCGGTCTGGTTTTCGGGATCATAATTGATAATATCGAGGCACGGTATTTTTCGTCCATCAATGACATACGTATGATCATCTGTAACTGCGCCTCCGGTAGCATTAATAAAATACTTCCCATAGCCAAGCAAACGGGCAGTTGTCCAGACTTTTTCCACATACCTGCCGGCATAGCGCACAGAAGTCAATTCCTTATAGAAGGTAGCTCCTTTCGATCCGACCATATCAAGCAATATCCCATATTCGGCTCTGTAATTGGGGATATGTGGATTTTTAGCCCAAAATTGCGATCCTAAACCCCATGAATCTATTTTATATTCATCCGAAAATATGGGTGTGCCATAGTCTTCCGCATCAAAAAAGATAATATCGACCCCTATTTCCGGTCGTTTTGCTCCTATCTGACGTGCTATTTCCAACAATACGCCTACCCCGCTACCTCCGTCATCTGCACCATCAATCGGCTTGTAGTGATTGGCTGGGTCTTCATCCTGATCGGCATAAGGACGTGTATCCCAATGCGCAAACAAAAGGATGCGACGGGTCTTTCCCGGATCAAAGGAACCGATAATATTCTGTGCGCTTAGTATCTCTCCATTATAAGCTGTAAGTTTCGTTTCCTGAACAAACAGTTTAGCCCCGTGACGTTCTAACTCGGATGCTAAATAAGCGGCGCAAGCTTTATGCGCTTCGCTATTAGGCACCCGCGGTCCGAAAGCTACTTGCCTTGCTACATAAGAATATGCGCTATCAGCATTAAATTCGAGCGTTTCTGTTGACATACCGCTTGCCTTGTTTACTTCCGGTTTAGACGTCGTTTCCGCATCTTTCGTCACGCTTTTTTGTCCGCAACAAGCGAACAACAAGCAACACATAAACAAATAAATCATCTTACACATAGATTTTCTGAATTATGAATTATGAATTATGAATTATGAATTATGAACGTGCCTTAGTGTTGTAAAATCTACAATGTGTCGCTTTACGAATTGAAGCAATTGTTCATTGTTCATTGTTCATTTTTAATTGTTTCATTACCCTCATCAGGTTTCCTCCCCAGATTTTCGCAATACTTTCATCATCAAATCCTTCGCTTATCAGGCGTAAAGTGATTTGCATCAGTTCGTTTGCTGCGCGACAACCAATAAGTTCACCGTCACCGTCAAAATCAGACCCGATACCTACATGATTAATCCCTGCAATATCGATGATATGGAACAAGTGCCGGATTGCGTCGTTTAGGGAGGCCTTCTCTGTATCTTCATTGATAAACGGTTTGTACAGGCATAGCTGAATGACGCCGCCATTTGAAGCCAATGCCCTGAGTTGGTAATCATCCAAGTTACGTGGATGATTGCATAAAGCGCGTACCGCAGAATGAGATGCAATGACAGGTTTAGCGCTGTATTTCAGCACATCGTAAAAAGTGCTGTCGGCTGCGTGCGAGACATCAATCATCAGGCCTAAGCTATTCATCTCTGCAACCACCTCCTTGCCAAAAGGACTTAATCCCCCCCACTCCACAGTCCCGGCTGCCGAATCGCAAACATCATTATTCCCGTTATGGCAAAGCGTCAGATAAACAACCCCTAACTCCTTAAATCTTTTAAGATTATCCAAGTTTTTCCCGATGGCATATCCATTTTCTATTCCTAAGAAAATTGCTTTCTTTCCCACTTGTTTCAATCGCCAAAGGTCGTCCGGCGTCTTTGCAATCTCCATATATTGGGAATATTTTTTTGCTTGTGCTATCACAGCCGAAAGCCTTTCTTCCGCATACAGGGTCGCCTGTAATAACGAATCGGCATCGCGTTCTTTCTGTGGGATATAGGCGACCATAAAAACCGAATCAAGCAGTCCTTCCCGCATGAGGGGAAGGTTCACTTTTCCTCCCTTTTTTTTCCCCAGATCTTTCGATTGTGCGGTCATAGGCGTATCAGTATGGCTATCAATTGTTGCCATGCGATGATGTAATAGCTTGGCTTTTGCAAAAACCGAAGCCTGACGGACATGATAGCGAAATAAATCCAACATCGTTTCATTTCCTGCTACAGCCATTGATTCGGGATGCCATTGTACGCTGAAAATGGAATATATCGGATGCTCCATCGCCTCAATCAACCCATCCGGAGATATAGCTGTTATGATAAATTCAGGCGCGGGTTCTTTCACAGCCTGATGATGAAACGAATTTACAGGAATCTCCAATCCTGACTGGTAATGGAACGAAATATCAGGAGATGCCGTTGTTACACTCTGCAACGGCAGGGATGCCAAATTTGTCGGATGTTGTAACGAAATGAAAGTATTGTCCAATGCTGCCGGACAATTAAAAGCCATCCTCAACCGGGAAGGTATATCAATCAACGAGATCGTATGCGTCGCTATATCACGCGCTTCTTTTTGGCTGTGCTTAATAGCTTCTTTCCGGCCTTGTTCCAATACATCCTGCTGACTGTGTTCTTTCCGGCCTTGTTCCGTCTTATCTTTTGGAGTGTATTGTAACGTATCTTTTGAATATTGGGTGTTAATATCCTGATAAAGTGTTCCCCCAAACGCCACATTAATGACCTGATGTCCTCGGCATATGCCAAAGACCGGTAATTGACGGTTAAAAGCAAGCCTCAAAACGATAAAATCATATTCATCACGGTAAGCATCCGTATGGCCAAGTTCGGGAACAGGTTCTTCACCCAAATAAGCTGGATCGATGTCCCCTCCTCCGGAAAGGATCAACCCGTCTAATTGCTCAACTGCCGCTGCAAGCGATTCGAAATCCGTTGTAACCGGAAGTAAGACAGGAGCGCCTCCAGCCATCACCACCGACCTAAAATAAGCATTCGCAATACAAGACAACCCGTCCTTTCGATTGCACGAAATACCAATTACAGGTCGGGAATCGGATGAAACCGACGACTGCATGTCTACCTTTTTATACAGCGCGTTTAGCATAATGAACAATGAACAATGAACAATGAACAATGAAATTCGTAATTCGTAATTCGTAATTCGTAATTAATTACGCGTCTATGTGGGCGTAGGTTGCATTCTCCTCAATAAACTCGCGGCGGGGCGCCACCTCTTCGCCCATCAGCATGGCAAATGTAGAATCGGCCTCTACCGCATTGTCGATTGTAATCTGTTTCAGGGTACGGTTTTCAGGGTTCATCGTTGTATGCCACAACTGGTGATCGTTCATCTCTCCCAAACCTTTGTAGCGCTGTGTATGAACCTGTTGTTCGTTACCTCCCGCATATTTATCAATAAACCGTTGTCGTTGCAGGTCGGTCCAGCAATATTCTTCTATCTTCCCTTTTTTACACAGGTAAAGCGGAGGCGTGGCAAGGTACACATACCCTTTCTCAATCAATCCGCGCATACGGCGGAAAAAGAAGGTCAGTATCAGTGTGGCGATATGGCTTCCGTCCACATCGGCATCGGTCATTATAATCACTTTATGATAACGCAGTTTCGCCATGTTCAGTTCCTTCGGGTCTTCTTCTGTCCCGATGGTAACACCCATCGCGCGATAGATATTTTGAATCTCTTCGCTGTCGAACACCTTATGTTCCATGGCTTTCTCGACATTCAGTATTTTACCTCGCAGGGGTAATATCGCCTGAAAATTACGGTCGCGTCCCTGTTTGGCTGTACCGCCTGCCGAATCGCCCTCTACAAGGAACAATTCACAATCGGCGGCATCTTTCGATGAGCAGTCGGCTAACTTACCGGGTAATCCACCGCCTGTGAGCGGTGACTTACGCTGCACCAATTCGCGTGCTTTGCGTGCTGCCTGACGCGCCGTTGCTGCAAGGATCACCTTGTCTACAATTGTTTTCGCTTCTTTCGGATGCTCTTCCAAATAGTTGCCAAGCGCCTCTCCTACGGCTATGTCGACAGCGCCCATCACTTCCGTATTACCTAATTTGGTTTTGGTCTGACCTTCAAACTGCGGTTCAGCTACTTTGATCGAGATAACAGCCGTAAGGCCCTCACGAAAATCATCCCCCTGAATTTCTACTTTTGCTTTCTCCAACAGTTTTGAATCCTCCGCATATTTTTTCAGGGTGCGCGTCAAACCACGACGGAACCCGGACATGTGCGTACCTCCTTCAATCGTATTGATATCATTCACATACGAAAAAACACTTTCGTTGTAAGATGTATTATACGACATGGCAACTTCCACAGGGATACCCTGTTTTTCCGTATTGATATGAATAACATCGTGAATCAGCGGTTCTTTCGCCCTGTCTATGTAACGAACAAATTCTTTCAGTCCCTCGTTTGAATGAAAAGTCTCAGTTTTAAAAGCGCCGCTTTCAAGTTTTATGCGCCTGTCTATTAATTTCAGATAGATACCGGCGTTCAGGAAGGCGAGTTCGCGCATACGGTTTGCCAGAATTTCATACTTAAATTCTGTGACCGTGAAAATGGTCTTGTCCGGCATAAACGAAATAACCGTACCGGTCTTGTCGCTAACTCCTATCTCCCGTATCTCGCCTAATGACTTGCCAAGCGAAAACTCCTGCACATAAATTTTATCGTTCCGGTGCACTTCGGCTTTCAGATAGGAAGATAAAGCATTCACACAGGAAACGCCCACGCCATGCAACCCGCCTGAAACCTTATAAGTCCCCTTATCAAACTTACCTCCCGCATGAAGGACGGTAAGGACTACTTCCAAAGCCGATTTCCCCTCCTTTTCGTGATAGTCAACCGGGATACCCCGTCCGTCGTCCGTCACACAAACGGAATTATCTTCCTTTATAACGACTTCGATATTATTGCAAAACCCGGCTAAAGCCTCGTCAATCGAGTTGTCAATTACCTCATACACCAAATGGTGGAGCCCTTTTTCACTTGTATCGCCGATATACATCGCTGGGCGTAGTCTCACTGCCTCTAAACCTTCAAGCACCTGAATATTTTTCGATGAATACTCATCACTTGCAACTTTCAATTCTTCTCCATTCATAAATTAATTTATATCATTTAAATTGTTCCTAAAAGCTAACAAAGGTAGTAATTATTTATGGATAAAGAAAAATTTCGGAAAAAAAAATTTCAGATTCCCGCTTAATTAATTAAGAATTAAGAACGCTTAATTAATTAAGAATTAAGAATTAAGAATTAAGAATTAAGAACGCTTATTCAATTAAGAATTAAGAATTAAGAATTAAGAATTAGTGTTAAAAATCAAAAAATGCGTCGATTTCCGTAGGGAAGCATTTAAAAAACAGTATCGCCATGGAGGGCCTGCTATTTCCCGTCATGGCGGCTTGCGAAATTCCGTGATTCCTAATTCCTAATTCTTAATTCGTAATTCGTAATTCGTAATTCGTAATTCGTAATTAAAAAAAGTAGCCCGTAGGGGAATCGAACCCCTCTTTTGAGAATGAGAATCTCACGTCCTAACCGATAGACGAACAGGCCTTTTTTTATAGCAAAGAAAAGCCGAACTAAATGAGTCCAGCTTCGAATCCCAAGCAATCATTCCTTCGGTCAGGCGCTCATCATATTGACGCGTCTGGCGATCTTCGATTTCAGATTACCTGCTTTATTCTTATGAATAATATTCCGTTTAGCCAACTTGTCAAGCATAGAGCATACTTTCGGGAACAACGCTCTTACTTCTTCCTTGTCATTCGATAAACGAATTTTTTTTAATGCGTTACGCATCGTCTTTGCAGCATATCTGTTCCGTAAAGTACGAATCTTTGTTTGGCGAATTCTTTTTTCCGCTGATTTGTGATTAGCCATTTCTTAATTCTTAATTCTTAATTCCTAATTCTTAATTAAACAAGTAGCCCGTAGGGGAATCGAACCCCTCTTTCAAGAATGAAAATCTTGCGTCCTAACCGATAG
>JGI24702J35022_10002048_pt1 | contig 12435 bp, 11 predicted proteins | sample TergutTh196P4_FD_35022 | JGI IMG/M metagenome (IMG submission 35022)
TACCGGAGTTCCTGTCCGGTATATAGGTATGGCCGAGGTATGACCCGCCGTAACCGGAACCGTCGAACCACTTGCCGTTATACAGAATGCAGCCGCCTATGCCGCTCCCGATATTTGTATAGAAAAAAACCTTCGGCGCTTCATCCCGGTTCCCGCCGTAACGGCGCCAGTATTCACCGCAGCCCCCGGCAACAGTATCGTTTAACACCAGGACCGGGAGACCAAATGTTTTTTCGAACCAGGACTTTAACGGAAAATCCTTCCATCCTTCCACCTGCACGGAGACAGCCGATACTCCGGTTGCTGTTTCCAGTATCCCGCCGAAACCGACGCCAATCGCCTTTACAGGGTTGTTATCCTCGCGGGCTTTCCGCAGCAGCGCTGGAATTTCACTTTCAAACCAGGCGAGGATGCCTGCGGCGCCGTTTTCCAGCTCGACCTTATGCTTTGAAACGGAGATTAGTCTGCCGTCGCCGTAGCCGAGCGCCGCCTGAACCTTGCTGGCGCCGATTTCAACTCCGACAAAACAGCCGCTCCCGGACATAGCTTATTTTTTTCCCTTGATACGTTTTTCGACATAGTCAGGATCTTTATTTTTTACCGAAGTACCCCAGGCTTTAAGCCGCTTATAAAACGCGCCGTTCTGTTCCTGCTTGGACCAAAATGTAAAAAGCTTAAAGTCCTTTGTACTGCGGGTATTGTCGATAAAGTGCCTAACGCCGCCTGGAATTACTATAATGTCCCCGGGCTTTACGGATACCGGCGTATCATCAAGAACTACGTCCGCATCGTCTGAGTCTATAATATAATATATTTCCGTATCTTCGTGCGCCTCGCCGGCGCCGGATGAACCGGGATTTTTCATACCCGCTTTCAGGGTACCCTCGTTGATGTTGATAACCGGAAAGCCCGCCATTTCATCACCGGTCAGTATCTTCGAGCTGTAGGCTTCATCAAAAACGTAAGGCTCAACATTTTCCGCGTTTACCAGCTTCCACTTCGCCATATTGTTCTCCTATATAATAGACTTGTTCGACAACCCGGTTGGTTGTCTCACAAGTCTTGCATTTTTAGGACTCAAGCCCTAAAAAAGTGCTTTTTTATAAGGAAGTTATTCAGAAACTGAAGTTTCCGAATAACTCTAATGTATAAAACCTTTTTTACCGTATTTATTATCTGTGTGTTATAACTCCTGATGGACCTTGCTACGTGAAACAATTACCGCAAGGAGCAATATGATACCGTAAACCATTTGCTGCAGGCTATACGGCATGTTAAATGTTATAGTAAGCCCGTTGAAATTGCTGCAGCCTACAAGCTCGTTGAAATCTTAATATTCTCTGATTTAGCAGACACAGTATAGACAATATACCAGTATACTGGGATACTGTCAATAGTTTTCTACAGAATTATGGAGGATAGTGATGGTTTATAAAACTCTGAACACAAGCGCCTATGAATACCTCCGGGAAGGCATCCTTTCCGGAAGTATTGAGCCTGGCAGGTTCTACTCGGAAAACGAGATCTCCAAAAAAATCGGTATATCCAGAACTCCCATAAGGGCAGCCCTTCAACAGCTGCAGCAAAACAAGCTTATCGAGATAGTGCCCAACAGAGGGTTCACCATCTATACAATGACCAAAAAGGACGTCAGCGAAACCTACCAGATACGGGCTGCCATTGAAGGTTTCGCAGTCCGTAAACTCGCGGGTGACAAATCCGCCAGAAAAAAACGCGAGCTTAAGAAACTGGAAGCTCTTTGCGCCAAGCAAAAATCGATGCTTGAAAAGCAGCTCGATGTTGACCGCTTTACCGAAACTGACGAAGAATTCCACGAAACGCTGGTCGATTACCTTGAAAATGACACCTTAAGCGACTTTTTCTATAATCAGATGAATAAAATTTACGCTATCTGCGTAAATACGATTCAGATACCGGAGCGGCCCGTCCTTATCATTAAGGAACACGAGGCCATACTTGAAGCAATTGACTCCGGAAATTGCGATGCCGCGCAAAGCGCCATCAACTACCACATGGAAAAGATAATGGAGATGATGGACAGAATAATCGACAAAACCCAAAAGCCCTGATCTACTGCGCCGGTGCGCCTGAATATTGCCGCGCCGGCTTCGCTCCACATGCCGCTGGGTATCCAGCCACAGTGACAACTACATGTTACATTTTGTTGACATATTCGAAAATATTAATTATGGTTCGTCCATAAGGATTGTATAAAATGTTAACGAAAGAACAATTTGCCGCAATGCAGGATCATTCCTGCCTTGGAAGTACTGTGTCTCGCAATGATGTCAGGCAGTTCTGTAATGAAGTACTTGAATACGGATTTGCCGCAGTCTATGTGAACCACTGCGATGTCGCCCTTGCACGTTCCATTATCGGTGACAAAGCGGGGGTCGGCACCACTATCGGTTTTCCCCAGGGTGTAGTCACAACAAAAGGCAAAATATATGAAGGGCTTGATGCTATTGATAACGGAGCGTCAGAGTTGGACGTTGTAATCAATATCTCCAGACTCAAAGACCGTGACACGGAATACTGCCTGGATGAGCTCAAGGATTTTACGTCAGCCATGAAACAGAAAAAAAGCGATGCGATCATCAAGGTGATCATCGAATGTTTTTATCTAACTCATGCAGAAAAAATTACCGCGTGCGAAATAGTAGCACAATCCGGTTCAGACTATATCAAACAAAGCTCAGGTACGACGCCCAACAGCAGCTTTAATCTGGGCGACATAAAACTGTTCAACGCACTGGTCGGTGACCGTATTAAAATAAAGTCATCTGGCTGGATCATTAACCTTGAGGATGCAATTGGTACAGTTGAATTCGGCGCCAGCCGTATCGGCAATAGCCTGGCGCCACAGTGGTTAAAAGAATGGGACGAAAACCATTGGTATGATCCAATAAAACACCTTACATAGCGCCGTACGAGCGCAGCCTGAGCCCGAATCAGGTTTTGTATTGGTAAATATACGGTACCGCAACACTCGCCATATGGTTGTTCCAGCCAAGGCTTGCCAATCGGTAAATAAATACTGTCCTTCTAGGAAAAAGCCGGCAGGTAAGCCTTGTTCAGAGCAAGGCCTTCTTCCACAATTCTTTCTGCGACCGAAAGGTCATCAACCATGGGATCAAGCGCAAGCGCCTGCACCGCCGCGACACGATCGCCTTCCACGGCAGCTTTAACAGCCAAATCCACAATTATTTTTTGCCGGTTGCAGAACTCTGCGGCTATAGGCGGTAAATCACCCATTGAAACGCCCTTTACACCATGCAGTCCGAGAACAGCCGGAACTTCAACAACAGCATCCACAGGCAAATTGGAAATGACATGCTGTGTATTCGGAATATTCACAGCCATGTCGTACAGGTTTTCACCGTGCCATACAGCTGCGATAATACTCTCCGCCCGTTCGGTTTGGACATGGCGCAAAGGTTCAATATCCTTTTTACCTGCCGCCATATCTGAAATATTATCCCACATTTCATTCCGGGTTTTATCTCCGCCTGTGAGCGGAAACATTTGAATGTCATAACGTTCCCAGCCGCCCCGCGCGGGATTGGATGTGTAAGGCAGATATTCCAGCAAATGTGCGTCGCCAGAAACGGGGCACTCGTCAAACAAGCGGATAATATCGCGGGTATAAGGTTCAAAAACAGTCTGTTCAAGAAAACGCTTTTTAAATAACGGGAATAATTCCTCACCCGTTTGCTTATCACGAATGGAGCGAAACCAGGTGAAGTGGTTGATACCGGCTGCCAGCACATCTACCCTTTCCTCTGCTGCCGATATTAGTTTGCGATCATCCTCGCCATTACCACCCCATCGAAATAAATAGTTGGAATTAACATCAAGTCCCAAATCCCCGGCCAATATCCTGGCAATCATTATGTGGCCGAAGTCTATCTGATGACAAATACCAACCATCTCTACTTTTGTGTAATGCGACGCCAATGTACATATCCTTGTCATTGGATTGGTAAAATTTAAAACGAACGCGTTGGGAGCTAGTTTTTCGATTTCTTTTAGGATCGGATGTACCAGGGCGATATTTCTGGCTCCGTGGAAAAACCCGCCCGGACCGCCGTTTTCCGCGTAGTGTATGATTCCATATTTCTTTCCGAGTTCATGGTCCATAAGCCAACACTTTTCCCTGTCGATGGCTACTGAAATGATCACAAAATCAGATCCAGGAATCACATCTGAACTTTTTACAGAAGACTCGATCTTTATGTCAGAACCCCACTCATTACTGATGCGCCGGGCAAGTGTTACGATTTTTTTGAGCCCTTCTTCGTTTTTATCACACAGGGCAAGCGTTGAGCCAGCCAGTTGAGGTGTTCTCATGATCGCACCCAGATTAGTGAGTCCGAAAGATTCGCTTCCCGCGCCGATAACGGTGATTTTTGGATTTCTCATTTTATGTCTCCTGGTATCATTTAAATCAATAATCAAATTATGCTATCATACCTTGATTTCACTGTCAAATCAGGATAAAAACGCAATTAATGTCATTGCCTTCGTCCATATCCGTCTTTGTATGAAGCGTTGAAGCAATTAATGAATACATGATAATATGTTTGTAATATTTGCCCAAAACAGGAATAATGCTATATAATTGGAGCTTTTTGATGAATGAATTAATGGCATAAAAATAATATTATGGGGAGCATTTCACATTATGCGCTTGAAAAGTATTTCACTTAAAAACTGGAAAAATTTCCGTTCTCTCCAATGCGATATTAATAACCGGCTTTTTATTATTGGCGCCAATGCATCAGGTAAGTCAAATTTCCTTGACGCACTTCGTTTTATGAGGGACATTGTAAAACACGGCGGAGGTCTGCAATACGCGGTTTCACAACGCGGGGGTATATCAAAAATTCGATGCCTTTCCGCACGGGAAAAGCCGGATGTTGAAATTGAATTAAAATTTGTTGATGACGATAATACACAATGGGAATACCTTCTATCATTAACGCAGCAATCCAGGGGAAGCAGGAACACAGTTATAAGAAAAGAAACAATGCATAAAAATGGCAAGCCCTGCTTTGAGCGCCCGGATCCGGAGGATATAAAAGATTCGGAACGCTTGACACAAACCTTTTTGGAACAAATATCAACAAATAAGGATTTTAGGGGAATAGTCGATTTTCTCAGCTCAGTTCAATATATGCATCTGGTACCCCAGTTATTGAAATTTCCGGAAGCCTTTTCCGGGCCGGATTTGCCCGAGGATCCCTTTGGAAAAGGTTTTTTAAGAACTATCGCAAAAACCCCTAAAGATACACGTGATTCCCGATTGTCAAAAATTCAAAAAATACTGCAAATTGCTGTTCCTCAATTAAAAGATTTGAAATATATTGAAGATATTGGCCAGCCTCATCTTGAAGTTAATTATGAACATTGGAGACCAAGCGGAGCCAAACAAACAGAAACACAATTATCCGATGGTACCCTAAGGCTTATCGGTTTGCTTTGGTCGCTAATTGGCGGTAAAGGAATTCTTCTGCTTGAAGAACCGGAATTATCACTCCATGCAGCAATAATAGAACAATTGCCCGAACTATTTTATTCTGTTCTGCGCTCAAAAAAAAGGCAAATAATCATTACAACGCACAGCGCAGAGCTGTTGTCACGCAATAGCATTTCGCTTTCAGAGATTCTCATGCTGCAAACAGGGAGCGAGGGTACACAGGCAAAACTTGCATGCGAATTACAGGAAATTACATCCCTTTTAAAAGGAGGCTTAACTCCGGCTGAAGCTGTTATGCCATTTACACGGCCAATTATATGCCAAGGGTTATTATTCGAATGATTTATTGGACATCTGTTTATGAAGATGAAGTTACTCATCAGGTCATGCTGAAAATATATGATTTCTTTAAGGGACATTTTTCTGAGCTTAGGGGAATACCTTGCAGCGGTAAAGGAAAAATAATGAAACATATCAGAGCATATAATAATGCCGCTAAACACGGATATTATTTTGTTATAACTGATCTTGATGATGATTATGATTGTGCTCCGTTGCTGATTAAAGATTGGCTGCCAGATATACATGCAAATCAATTATTGTTCAGAGTTGCAGTACACGAGGTTGAATCCTGGCTTCTTGCAGATAAAAAGAACCTTGCCGCTTTCTTTTCCATTAGCCAGGAATTGGTTCCCTCTAAGCCTGATAACGAGGCAGATCCAAAACGTACTGTTATAACATTGGCAAAAAGATCCAGAAAAAGAGAAATTCGGGAATCAATTGTTCCTATAGATGATTATGCCACCATCGGCCCCGGATATAATATTATTTTTCGTAACTTTATTCAAAATTTTTGGAATATTGATTCGGCCAGAAGGAATTCTCACAGTCTTGATAGAGCAATAAGGTCACTGGAAAAGATAATTCGTCCTGATATCGATATTTGACAAACAAGGTACAGGGTGTATAATAATGAGTGTTAATCTGGAAGAAAATTTTTCCCGGTTCATTGTTACAGGTTTATATCTGTATAATTTTTAAAAGGAGTTAATCATGAAGAGAAAAATTATCGTAATGAGTGTCTTGTTTTTGTTCTGTGGCTTCCTGGTATTCGCCGGAGGAGGCCGGCAGGGCAGTGGAAGCGGAACTGCCGCCCCCACTATGACGGGTACAATAGGAAACACCCTAAAGTACGATCTGGCGGCTCCAATTAACAACGGCCAGAACATCACAATTGAATTCTGGACGCAGAACGAATTACAATCGACACACCAAAAACTGGCGGATGAATACACAAAGGTTCACCCAAATGTCAGGATTAACCTGACCACTTCCGCTTATGAAGATCTCTGGCCGAAATTGGCAATAGCGCTCCAAACCGGAACCGGACCGGATGTATTCCATTTTGCCAATGCACAGTACGGACTTTTGGGACCCTATATGGCCGCATATCCGGAAGATGTCTTTCCCATGGCCGCGTTAAAGGCAGATTTCGACCGGGTGGACAATTACATTGACAATGGAAAGCTCTACTATCTTGATATGGGCGTAATGACTTCCGGGATTTTCTACAATAAAAAAATGTGGAGAGAAGCGGGCCTCACGGATGCTGATATCCCAACAACCTGGGATCAGCTTATTACGGTCGCCAAAAAACTTACCAAGTATGACGCAGCGGGCAACATTACACGGGAAGGATTTTCAATCAACAGCAACGATCAGTTTGTTTTACAGGCCCTGGTCCTGCAGAGCGGCAGCTTCCTCTTTGACTCAAGCGGAAAGCCCGTTGTAAATAACGATGTCTGGAGGCAGAGCCTGAAATTTCTACAAGACTTCTATACGGTCCACAAGGTTTCTTCCACACAGTTCCCGGACGGACACGAGGCTTTTGTAAATGAACAGGGCGCCATGGCATATATCTGGGGCTGGGCCGGTACCTGGCTTGTTAATTACCCCGACATCGAATGGGGTTTCTTCAATCTGCCTTCCAAGGACGGCAGGCCCGCTCCGGCCTACGACAGGAACGACGGGGAAGCTACTTTCTCGGTAAGCAATACCGCAAGAAGAGAAGCGCAGGCTGTGGGATTGGATCTGCTTAAATATTTTTACTGCAATGATGAGATCCTTATTGATGTGGCCATGGCCCTCAACATAGTACCCTCCAAAAAATCATTGCTCAATAATCCCACTATCCGGTCAAATGTGGTACTGAATACCCAGACCAAGATCATTGACCGGACCATCTGGCCGGGAGCGGTGCCGGATCCTTATTTTGATACGATCAATACCTATGCCGTTGAAGCGGTACTGCTGAACAACGCAAATATTGACGCGGCATTAACCGAAACTCAGAATATGATGGAACGAGATTTTGTCCGTGCCTTCCCCAACTTTAAACCGGTCGAAAGGCAGTACGCCCACGCCGGTGAAATGCGGTAACTATTTACAATAACAAGGGCCGTCCCGGACGGTCCTTGTTACAGTGAATCAAAATGCCGGAATTGATTATACGCGATCGCGAAACACAGCGCCGCAAACATACTCTGGGACTGTCAATGGTAATTCCTGTCATTGGCGCCATGTTCGCTTTTTATGGGGTTTTTTTAATCTTTCCCATCGGCTATGCGTTGGCCGGAAGTTTTTTCCAATGGAATCCCATGCACCGTATTTTCAATTTTATCGGGGCCGCCAATTATATAGAAGCATTTACATTCCCGCTGATGTGGAAATCCCTTTTAAACAGCATATATTTTGCAGTTGTAGTTGTATTGGTCAGAACCTCCATCGGCCTGATTTTCGCAGTCCTTATCAACAATGTTCTTCATTTCAAATCTTTTTTCCGTACTGTATACTTTCTTCCTGTCGTTACTTCAATGGTAGCGGTCTCTTTAATCTGGATAAATCTTCTTTATAACCCGGCTTTTGGGATCATTAACCAGTTACTCCGCTCCGTAGGGCTCCCCACTTCGGACTGGCATAAATCACCATTTTCAGCAATGCCCTCAATAATGATAATGACTGTATGGAAAGATTCCGGTTATGCAATTGTTCTTTACCTGGCCGGACTCCAGAGCATTCCGGCTCAGCTTGTTGAAGCCGCTACCATAGACGGCGCAGGACGCTTCAAGGTTTTTCGCTATATTACCGTTCCCCTCCTAAGCGATACAACCCTCCTCGTGATAATAACCGGTACTATTTCCTATCTCCAGGCCTTTACCCAGATAATGATGATGACCCAGGGCGGGCCGGGGACTGCTACCTATACAATGGTTTATTACCTTTATTACGAAGCGTTCACGAAGTATAACTTTGGTTATGCTTCCGCGTTATCCGCCATACTGTTTGTCGTCATCATGGCTTTTTCATTGATTCAGATAAAACTCAACAGGAAGATGGATTAAAATGGCCAAAAGAATTGATATATATTCCTTTATCATTTACATTTTTCTCGGCCTTCTTGCGCTATTTATGCTTCTGCCTTTTTTCTGGATGATCACGTCCTCCTTTAAGCCTTTCGCCGAAATCACAAAGATCCCTTCCACCCTGTTTCCCAAGAAGCCGACCTTTGAGAATTATATAAAAATGAACAGGGTGATAGATATTGTTACAGGCTACCGGAACAGCCTGTTGCTTGCGGCCGTTAAAACAGTCATACTCCTCTATACGTCGTCGATAGTGGGTTATGTCCTTTCCAAGATACCATTCAGATTCAACAAGGCGGTTTTTATTTTTGTGCTTGCCACAATGATGATCCCCTGGCCTGTGGTGATCATTCCCCAATATCAGGAAATGGTTTGGTTCCGGTGGGTAGGGAAGTATACTTCCATTATTATGACGGATCTCTTCACCAGTTTTGGTATTTTTCTTATGAAACAGTTCATTGACGGGATCCCAATTGAATTGATGGAAGCATCCCGCTGCGACGGCGCCACCGAATTCAGGATCTTCCACAGGGTTGTCCTGCCGAACATGGGGCCTGCGCTTTCAGCCCTCGCGATATTCCAGTTCCTGTGGGTCTGGGACGATTTCCTCTGGCCTTTCCTCATGCTGAACCGCGCGGACAAGTATACCCTTCCTCTGATACTGCGTGCCCTCCAGGGCCAGTATTTCAGCGATTACGGCCCCATCCTTGCGGGGGCAACTGTTTCGGTTGTACCTGTACTTATCGTCTACATCATTTTCCAGCGCCGTTTTGTGGAGGGGATTGCCATGACCGGAATCCGGGGATAAGAATTCCGCACTTTCGCTGTGAGGTACATAATGACAAGCAAGGATCTTGTTAAACGGGCAATAGAATTCAGAAATCCCGACAGGCTCCCCTTTGAATTTGAGGTCTATGGGTTAAGTGATACCGTAGATTTCGGCTGGAACCAAATCGGTACAGGCGATAATACTAAACGGGAAACTCTTGATGAATGGGGTTGCATGTGGAGAAGAAGTGATGTCAAAAACATGGGCCAGGTAAAGGGGCATCCTCTGGATAACTGGGACAAACTTGCGGACTACAAATTTCCCGATCCGGATGATCCTGTTTTCTGGGAAGGCCTTGAAGAAAAAAGCAAAAAACTCGATCGGGAAAAATATATAAAGACCGGCATCTTCATGCTTCTTTTTGAACGCCTCCATAGCCTCCATGGTTTTGAAAATGTCATGCTGGATTTTTATATAGAGCGTGAAAAACTGGAAACCCTTGCGGATCGCATTGTGGAATTCGATATTGGCATTATCAATAATACTGCACGACGTTTCCCCGGACTTATTGACGGCATTTGTTTTTCAGATGATTGGGGTACCGAGCAGGCTGCCTTTATCAGCATAGAACTCTTTAATGAATTCTTTAAACCCCGCTATAAAAAAATCTTCAATGCCTGCCATAACGCCGGCTGGCATGTCTGGCTCCATTCCTGTGGTAAAATAACTACTCTGGTTCCTTCTCTTATTGATGCAGGAGTAGATGTTTTCAATCTCCAACAGCCGCGGGTATTCGGTCTTGAAGAATTCGGAAAGCTTTTTGCAGGGAAGACGTGTTTTTCAGCCTGTGCGGATATTCAACATACCCTTCCCTTTAAATCAATTCCTGAAGTTGAAGAAGAAGTAAAGTTACTCCTGGAATACTGGGCAACACCCCAGGGTGGCTATATCGTTTCTGACGACGGTAATGCCGATGATATCGGTGTTTCTGATGCCGTAAAAAGATCCATGTTCGACGCCTATATCAAACACGATCCTTACAAAAAAAATCATGCTTGAAGGTCAGGTAAACCACTCTTTTAGACTGGGCTCCTGCATTCCGCGAATTTTGAGTTAAAATCCGCAAATTCTGTTTCTCCGTCAATGACAGTGATGTTTATTTCCGCCGTCACTTTTTCAAAAGGCTTAATTTTTTTTATGCTGCCATTTGCCCGCTCGTAAGCTCTGCCTGCGCCATGGTTATTTGCCGCCAAAAATCCCAGTACATAATCACCGGACATCATGCTCTTCCATTCAACTATATAATCCAGCGCATCATAATTGAATGAAAAGGAAACTCCAAGTTTTTGATTTTCGTTGTAAAGCCCGGCATAAACATGGCCTTCCCTATTATGGAATAAACTGTGTGTAAAAACATTTTCCGGCGAACCATCAACAGGATCGGTAACTTCATTCCATTTATCTTTAAGCTTTTCCGAAGCGGGATTCATTGAGAGGCAATCTTTTGAAGGGATAAAAATTTTACAGCCCTTGTCTACGATTGGATATCCGCAATTTAAATGATAAAGGATCATAAATTCCTGTTCTTCAAAACCGCGATTTTCTACAGTGTCCAGAATTTTTATCGTTTTACTTCCTAGGGAAGTTGTAATTTCCCTGGTCAGAGTCAGGTGCTCTCCAAAAAGCCTGGCATCTCTCATCTCACCAAAAATCTTAAGTTTATAGTCATTGTCTTCCCAGCCCTCCCAGCTGCCACAGTTTTCAGGGGCAATAAACCGAATACGCCCATGAAAAATATCATCCGTTCCCTCTTCTGAAAAAGCATTGCCGGCATTGGTTAGACCGCAGGTATAGAGCATACCTGCCCCTGCGCTGCGCAGAAAGTTCACGCCGTGGAGATCCGCGTAAGGGGCTGCCACCATACCGGGTTTTGAGACAAAGCCTAATGGTACGCCTTTATACCAAAGGTTAAATATGTCCAGGCAGCGGCTCTCCATCACATTGAAGTGGAGTCCCGCTTTATTGTAAACCTCGTAAGCACGAATTCCATCCCTGCGGCCAGATGTATAGGTCAATCTGCGTATGCCGGCCAGTTGATCGATACAACCAACTCGTTTCAAAAGTTCCTTTTTGTCCATTTTGTACCTCGGTTATAAATAAGGTATCGTAAAAAATTATCAGTCTTCAATTGTTCGCATGTTTATCCGGGAGGTATTGCAAAACCCTAAATATACAAAACCTTTTTTACCGCATCCATGATCCTTTCTTCGGAAGGCACCATTTTGTCTTCCAGAACTTTTGAATACGGAACAGGCGTCTGTAAACCGGCGACCCGCATCACCGGGGCGTCAAGGTAATCGAAAGCCTTTTCGCCTATCCTGTAGGCAAGTTCTGCACCTATGCCGCAGAATTCGTGCGACTCGTGGACAATTACCGCCCTGCCTGTTTTTTTAACCGATGAAATGATCGCTTCTTCGTCCAGGGGAACCAGGGTACGGGGATCTATCACTTCCGCGTCTATTCCGCTATTTGCCAGGGTTTCGGCGACGGCGAGGGCTTTTACAACCATGTACGATGTAGCCACGATAGTCACGTCCTTGCCGGGCCTTTTGATATCTGCCTTACCAAAGGGAATGGTGTATTCCTCCTCCGGCACTTCTCCCTTTGTCTGATAGAGGAGCTTGTGTTCCAGGAATATCACCGGGTTATCGTCGCGGATGGCTGTCTTGAGCAGACCTTTCATG
>JGI24702J35022_10002049_pt1 | contig 12433 bp, 8 predicted proteins | sample TergutTh196P4_FD_35022 | JGI IMG/M metagenome (IMG submission 35022)
CGATTTTGCAGGTGAGTTTCGCGCACGCGGGGGCAAAGTGTTGTTGATTGACCAGGTCTTTAAGTATCCGAATTGGTCGAAAGAGTTGCGTTATTGCTACGACAATTATACGGATTTACGGATTGTATTTACGGGTTCATCGGTGATGCGGTTGAACGAGGAGAATCTCGATTTGTTCGGTAAAGTGTCACCTTATCTGTTACGCGGATTTTCGTTCAGGGAATACCTGAATCTGGCTGTAGATCAGCATTTTCCTGCATACGGTTTGGAAGAGTTAATCCAAAATCATGCATCTATTGCCAAGGACATCTGTGCACAAACAAAACCACGTGCTTATTTTCAGGATTACCTGAAACATGGTTTTTACCCTTTCTTTCTCGAAAAACGCAATTTTTCGGAAAACCTGTTGAAGACCATGAATATGACGTTGGAAGTGGATGTGATGTATATCAGACAGATTGAACAAAGTTACCTGCCCAAATTGCGAAAATTACTGTATCTAATGTCCTTAAACCTTCCCTGTTCGCCCAATGTGAGCCAGTTGAGTAAAGCGATTGGTGCATCGCGGGCTACGGTGATGAACTACATCAACTACCTGAGGGAAGCCCGCCTGATCAGTTTATTGTATGATGTCGGCGAGGAACAGTCCAAAAAACCGTCTAAGATATATATGTACAATTCCAATCTGATTTACGCCATAAGTCAGTCGTACGTGGATGATCTGGCGGTTTACGAAACGTTTTTCTGCAATCAGTTGATGAAAGATAACCTTGTCAATGTAGGCGAAAAAAATGCACAATTCCTTATAAACGGGAATCATACATTCCAACTCATTCCTGATCCGAAACCCAATGGATCGTCCGATATATATTACGTAACAGAAAAAATGGAAATAGGAGAGGAGCGTTTGATCCCTTTATGGCTTTTCGGCTTTTTATATTAGTGAATTTCTTTTAACATACATATAATCGTTTAATAATTAATATTTTATTTATGACAAAGCAAAAAAAATTTTTAACTTGTGATGGAAATCAGGCGGCTGCGCATATATCCTATATGTTCAGTGAAGTAGCTGCTATTTATCCGATCACACCATCGTCTACCATGGCTGAATATGTTGATGAGTGGGCGGCAACCGGAAGAAAGAACATCTTCGGTGAGACTGTTTTAGTGCAGGAAATGCAATCGGAAGCCGGCGCTGCAGGTGCAGTTCACGGTTCGCTTCAGGCAGGCGCACTGACCTCTACTTATACGGCTTCGCAGGGATTATTGCTGATGATTCCGAATATGTATAAAATCTCAGGCGAGTTGTTGCCTTCCGTTTTCCATGTTTCCGCACGTACGGTTGCATCCCATTCGTTGAGTATCTTTGGCGATCACCAGGATGTGATGGCTTGTCGCCAGACAGGTTTTGCAATGCTGGCAGAAGGCTCGGTACAGGAAGTCATGGATTTGGCAGGTGTGGCTCATCTGTCGACCATCAGGGCGCGTGTGCCTTTTGTAAACTTCTTTGACGGCTTCCGCACATCGCACGAAGTCCAAAAGATTGAATACTTGGAAAATGAAGACTTGGCTCCGCTGATTGACCAGCAAGCGTTAGCAGAATTTCGCGCCCGCGCCATGAATCCTGAAAAACCGGTCATTCGCGGAATGGCTCAAAACCCGGATAATTTCTTCCAGCACAAGGAAGCATGTAACCGCTATTATGACGCCGTACCCGATATCGTGGCAGGATATATGGATGAAATCACGAAACTGACAGGCCGCACATACAAACCGTTTATGTATTACGGAGCAGAAGATGCCGACCGCATTATTGTTGCAATGGGTTCAATCACAGAGGCTATCCGTGAAACGATTGATTACCTGAATGCGAAAGGCGAAAAGGTAGGATTAGTTGCCGTTCATCTGTATCGTCCGTTCTCAGTCAAGTATTTAGCCAAGGTAATGCCGGAAACGGTTAAACGGATCGCCGTACTTGACCGCACCAAAGAGCCGGGCGCGAATGGCGAGCCGTTGTATCTTGATATCGTAGAGGCGTTTTCTCAAAGCCGCTGTTTATCAGTCAGGGAAAAACCGATTATCGTTGGCGGTCGTTACGGGTTGAGTTCGAAAGATACGACACCCGCCCAGATACTGTCCGTCTATGAAAACTTGTCGTTGCCGGAGCCGAAAAACGGATTTACCATTGGTATTGTGGACGATCTCACGTTCAAATCACTGCCTCAAAAAGAAGAAATTGCGTTGAGCGGCGAGAGCGTGTACGAAGCGAAATTCTATGGACTTGGCGCTGACGGAACGGTAGGAGCCAATAAAAACTCAATCAAGATTATAGGTGATAATACCGATAAGTATTGTCAGGCTTATTTTCAGTATGACTCGAAGAAGTCAGGCGGTTTCACCTGTTCGCATTTGCGTTTTGGCGATACGCCTATTCGCTCTACCTATTATGTTAATACGCCTAATTTCGTGGCTTGCCACGTACAGGCATACCTTCGCATGTATGACGTAACACGCGGCTTACGCGAAAACGGCACTTTCCTGCTCAATACGATATGGAACGAGGAAGAATTGGCAAACAATTTACCGACCAATGTGAAAAAATATTTGGCAAAACACAATATCACTGTTTATTATATCAATGCAACTGAGATTGCACGTGAGATAGGATTGGGAAATCGCACAAATACCATTTTACAGTCGGCATTTTTCCGTATCACAAAGGTGATCCCTGTTGATCTGGCTATCGAACAAATGAAAAAATTCATTGTCTATTCGTATGGCAACAAAGGGCAGGACATCGTTAACAAAAACAATGCTGCAGTTGATCGCGGGGGTGAATACAAACAGTTGCCGGTAGATAAAGCGTGGGTTAATCTTCCTGACGACGAGCCTGTTACAAACAACGACCCCGAAATCATCAATCGTTTGGTACGTCCTATCAATGCGCTCAATGGCGATTTAGTGCCTGTTTCTGCATTCAAGGGAATGGAAGATGGTACCTGGACGCCGGGAACATCGAAATATGAAAAACGTGGCGTTGCCACTTTGGTGCCGAGGTGGAAACCTGAAACATGTATACAGTGTAACCAATGTGCATACGTATGTCCTCATGCCAGTATCCGTCCGTTCGTATTGGATGAAAACGAGATGAAAGGCGCCGATTTCACCACACTCGAAATGAAAGTGCCGGCTGCCATGAAAGGCATGAATTTCCGTATGCAGGTGAGCGTGATGGACTGTATGGGATGCGGCAATTGCGCCGATATTTGTCCGGGCAACCCGAAGGCAGGAGGAAAAGCGCTTGAAATGGTACCGATAGAAGAGCAATTCCAGGAAGCGCCCAACTGGGAATATTGCGTAAACAATGTAAAAACCAAACAACACTTAGTTGACATTCAATCGAATGTGAAAAATTCTCAATTTGCTACGCCATTGTTTGAGTTCTCAGGCGCCTGTGCAGGATGCGGTGAAACGCCGTACCTGAAATTGGTGTCTCAGTTGTATGGCGACCGCGAAATGGCATCGAACGCCACAGGATGTACATCGATATACTCAGGATCAGTACCATCCACACCGTATACAACAAATGAAAAAGGACAGGGTCCGTCGTGGGCCAATTCATTATTCGAGGATTTCTGCGAATTTGGATTTGGAATGCAGTTGGCCAATGAAAAGATGCGTGAGCGTTTGGTTCGGGTAATGACTGAGGCTCAAGCATGTACCGTTTGTACGGACGAAATGAAAGGATTGTTCCTGGAATGGATTGAAAACAAACAGGATGTAGCCAAAACAAAAGAGTTGGCCGATAAGATTGTTCCGCTTGTATCAGCCTGTGATTGCCCCTATTGCAAGCAAATCACGGAGTTAAAGCATTTCTTGGTAAAACGCAGTCAGTGGATTATCGGAGGCGACGGCGCTTCGTACGATATCGGTTACGGNGGTCTGGATCATGTGATTGCAGCNGGTAAAGATGTGAATATCTTAGTNTTGGATACGGAAGTATATTCCAATACGGGAGGTCAGGCATCGAAAGCAACGCCGATTGGCGCTATTGCCAAGTTTGCNGCNTCGGGCAAGCGGATTCGCAAGAAAGACTTGGGCATATTGGCTGCCTCGTATGGTTATGTGTATGTGGCTCAGATTGCTATGGGCGCTAACAATGCCCAGACGCTGAGAGCCATCCGCGAAGCGGAAGCCTATCCCGGTCCTTCGGTGGTTATTGCATACGCACCTTGTATCAATCATGGATTGAAAAAAGGAATGGGTAAAACACAGGAAGAGCAGGCAGCAGCCGTTGAATGCGGTTACTGGCATTTGTGGCGTTATAATCCGGCGTTGGAAGATGAGGGTAAAAACCCGTTTGTCTTGGATAGCAAGGAACCTGATTGGAGTAAATTTGCTGCCTTCCTGAAAGGCGAAGTCCGTTTCTCCTCATTGGTTCAACAATTCCCGGAAGAAGCAGCTGAACTGTTCCAAGCCGCCGAAGACAATGCGAAATGGCGTTACAATACTTACAAGCGCATGGCTGCAATGGATTGGAGTCTGTAAAAAGACCGTAGGGGCGTGTCCTGTGTGACCGCCCAATAATGTAGGGGTGTGCCCGTGTGGCCGCCCCTTACTTTTTGATATTCGGCATTTCGAGTCCGTAGCCTTTTTTCCTGTCTTCCTGTTTGAGTAAAAAAGCGACGCATACGGCTAAGATGCCAAAGCAGGTGAAAATAATCATGGGAATGGTATAATCGTAGGGAGTTTCGGGATTTCCGGTCTGGCAATACGTTTTGAGTACCCAGCCGATCAACATCGGCACTCCCGATAAACCGATATTTTGTACCCAGAAAATCATCGCATAAGCTGTTCCCAATTTATTATGTGGAATGATTTTGGGTACGGAAGGCCACATGGCGGAGGGAACAAGTGAAAAAGCAATCCCTAAAATAATCATAACCGTTGCCGCAAACCACCATACATTTAATATAGGAAGTGTAAAAAGGGTATGCACGAGGATAAGTAAAAAAGAACCGAAAATCATGATTGTTGCTCCTTTTCCTTTTTTATCGTATAATCCACCAAACAAAGGAGTTAGCAGTATGGTTCCAAATGGAAGCAACGATGGAATCATGCCGGCCAATGCTTCATTGACACCATATTTGTTAATCATCAATGAAGTGGCATATTTGAGGAACGGAAAAACGGCCGAATAGAAAAGTACACATAATATGGCAATCAACCAGAATCCTTTATTCCGTATAATATATACTATATCGCTTACGCGGAAAGACTCTTCAGCTTCTGCCGGCATATCTTTGATGGAAGCATCCAACTTACGATCCATCACACAAAAAGCAAGGAAAGCGATTAATCCGATACAGAGAAGCGCCAAACCAAACAGAATGGGTGTAGATATCTCGCCGAAGTATTTGGCGACAGGAACAGATGTTGAAAGCGCCAACGCCGTCCCTATTCTGGCCATTGCTACCTGCAACCCCATAGCCAAGGCGATTTCTTTGCCTTTGAACCAACGGGCGAGAACCTTAGTCACGGTAATGCCGGCTATTTCAACGCCTACGCCAAAGATGGCAAATCCGATGGAAGCAATCAATACCTGCATTCGTATGCCGGTAATAGCGCAAACGGTGTTGCCAAGGGTGAAAAAGGGAGATATGGCATAATATTTGAGCGAGCAACCGAGTAACATCAGGCAACATGCCATGATACCCGTAAAACGCATCCCCTTCTTATCCAAAATGATGCCGCCTATGATCAACATAAACAGCAATACATTGAACCATCCGTAAGAGCTGGTGAACAGTCCGTATTCCGAACCATCCCATCCGAAGTTTGATTCCAACATAGTTTGTAAAGGGGCCATTACATCGGTGATAAAGTATCCGCACATCATCGTGATGGATACGATAGCCAACACACTCCATCGTGCTACGGGCGAATCACTCAGTTTTTTTTGTATTGATGCTGTCATGATTAGTAATATTTATGTTTGATAATTGAAACCAATGTAGGGCGTCGGCTACCACGAATGTGCTCCCGCTGATGAATATCATGTCTTTGGGCGAAGAATCATTGATGGCATCTCTAACTGCTTTTTTTACGGTATTGTAACTTTTCCCTTGCAAATTAAATTGCCGGGCTTTTTCGGCAAATTGCCCGGCAGGCATTGCACGGCTGATTGATGCCTGCGTAAAATAATAGACTGCATGTTTGGGCATTATGGCTAACACAGGCTCTACGTCCTTGTCGCTGACCATTCCGACAATAATCCGAAGTGTTTGATACTTTTTTGCTTCATGCTGTAATTGAACGGTTATACTTTCCCATGCGCCTAAGTTATGCCCTGTATCACAGACGATCAGTGGTTTGGTTTGGATAATCTGCCACCGTCCCATCAATCCGGTCAACGATGTGACATGTTCAAATGCTTGTCGTACAGCTTTGGGAGGCATTTTCACCCGCATACCTGCCAACAAACGTAATGCAGTCAGTACGGTTCGTGTATTTTGTTTTTGAACCACACCTTTCAATTCCCCGGAGATTGCACCATAGTCGGTTGACAGAATTTCCCATTCTCCGTGCGGAAGTTTTTTCGAGGTTTTTAACACATCTTCCTGTTCTGCAAAGTAAATAGGCGATCTCATCATCATGGCTTTATCCATGAACACGCGGCGTACTTCATCATGGCCGCTTTCACCGATAATCACGGGAATATAAGGTTTGATAATACCTGCTTTTTCGCTTGCAATTTGAGGTAACGTCGTTCCTAAGTATTGTGTATGGTCAAGACTGATATTGGTGATGATACAAAATAAGGGGTCAATGATATTGGTACTGTCCAACCGGCCGCCCAGCCCTGTTTCAATAATGGCGAAATGGACCTTTTTATGGCGAAAATACTCGAAGGCAAGAATAGTTGTCAGATCAAAAAATGAAGGCGAGACAGAATTAATTAATGCGCGATTTCTTTCCACAAAGTTGACTACAAATCGTTTGGATATCGTTTTCCCGTTCACACGGATACGTTCACTGAAATCAAGCAGATGAGGAGAAGTGTATAATCCTACCCTGTAATTGGCTTTCTGCAGGATAGCCGCAAGAAGATGGGCAACTGAGCCTTTTCCGTTTGTACCTGCGATATGGATAGTCCGATATAACCTGTGAGGATGGTTCAAATGATTGTCTAACGCAATAATTCTTTCCAATCCCGGCTGATAGGCATTACTGCCGACTTGTTGAAAGGAAGGCGCTAAGGAATGAAGTGTTTCTTTATATGTCATATATTTTTTGAAAAACTGCGTAAAAGTAGTAAATAATTTATATATTTGCCACTGAAAAATAAAAAAATATGGGAACGAAGAAAAATTTTGTATTGGACACGAATGTAATCCTTCATGATTACAAGTGTATAGATAATTTTCAGGAAAATGACATCTACCTTCCGATAGCCACACTGGAGGAGTTGGATAAGTTTAAAAAAGGCAGCGACCAGCTCAATTACAATGCCCGCGAATTTATTCGCGAGTTAGACCGTATCACATCTGATGACCTCTACCTGAAAGGCGCTGCGTTAGGCGAGGGCAGGGGGACATTATTTGTGGTTACAGATGATAAATACCAGAAAAAAGTAGCGGCATCTTTTCCCGAACATATTCCCGACCATCGTATACTGTCATGCGCCTGTTCGATAGCCGAAAAAAATTCGGAGATGAAGACCATTCTGGTTACCAAAGATATAAACCTTCGGATGAAAGCCCGTGCATTGGGCATACCGGTTGAAGATTATTTCACCGACAAAGTGGTCAATGTTGATCTCTTTCAAAGTGCACATGAAACATACGAGAACATCGACCCTGATTTCATCGATGAGATTTATGCTTCGCACGATGGAATCGATGCTTCATTGTTCGATTTCAGTGAGAAGCTGGAGCCGAATGCCTGTTTTGTACTAAAAAGTGTCCGCAATTCAGTGCTGGCCAGGTATAATACATATACAGCTAAAATCAAAAAGGTAGAAAAAGGCAATAATTACGGGATACAGCCACGTAATGCGGAACAGAGTTTTGCTTTCGAAGTGTTGAACGACCCGAATATCAAGTTGGTAGGGATAACCGGAAAAGCCGGAACGGGAAAGACATTGATCGCGTTGGCTTCGGCATTGAAACAGGCGGGCATCTACAAACAGATTTTATTAGCCCGACCGATTATTTCGTTGGCCAACAAAGACATCGGTTTCCTGCCCGGTACCGAAAAAGAAAAGATTGCACCGTATATGCAACCGCTGTTTGATAATCTGAATGTGATCAAATCGCAATTTTCGCCCAACAGTCAGGATGTCAAGCTAATTGATGAACTACAGAAAAGTAACCGTTTAGTGATTGAGGCGCTGGCTTTTATTCGCGGACGTAGCTTGTCGGAGACATTTTGTATTGTCGATGAGGCGCAGAATCTGACTCCTCACGAAATCAAAACCATTGTAACCCGGACCGGAGAGGGGACGAAAATGGTGTTTACGGGAGATATACAGCAAATCGACTCCCCCTATTTGGATGCGCAGAGTAATGGATTGGCTTATATGGTGGAACGCATGAAGGGACAGGATTTATTTGCTCACATCAACCTGATCAAAGGCGAACGCAGCCGGTTGGCCGAATTGGCTTCGGATTTATTGTAGTGTCATGTGGTAAGCAATTGAAAACCGGAATGTACGAATCACAAATTGATCAAGCAAATCAATAAACTGTTATGATTTTGCAGTACTTTTTGTGGTAGATCGGCGCTGTTTGCCTCGTATTTTACTTCAAGTATACATACTGCGCTTCCGTTTACCAACAAGAGATCGTACTCGTCTTTACAGAACGATTTACAACGCTTCCATGATGTCAGCGAATAGGTCGTCGACCGATTCCAAACCGACGGTTAGACGGATGGTCTGTTCGTGTACATTCATCTTTTCACGCTGTTCGGCGCTAAATGAACCATAAATCGTACTTGCAGGATGGATAATCAGGCTGCGATTATCAAACATATTGGTTGCCCTGCGAATGATTTTCAACCGGTTCATAAATGCAAAACAGACTTCACGCGATGAAAGATTGAACGTCAACATCGCTCCAGGATATTGTCCGAACTGGGTCGTACTGATCGCATAAAACGGACTGTCTTCCAATCCGGGATAATTGACCGACTGAACCACCGGCAGTGTTTGCAGCCGTTTGGCCAATTCCAAACATGTCGAAGCCTGCCGCTCGAACCGCAGTTTGAGTGTTTCCAATCCAAGTGTTTGCATATAAGCCACCTGTGGCGTCATGTAACTTCCCATACTGCGGCTTATTTCTTTCCGCATTCGTTTGGTAAATGCTTCAACGCCAAATTTTTCGTGCCACGACTTCAGGACTTTCGAATGGCTCCAGTCGAATGTACCGTAATCCATGATTAGCCCTCCCGTCGAAGTCGCGCCTCCGGAAATATATTTGGTAGAGGATACCACCTCAATATTCACGCCGAACGCTTTGGCATCAAAGACACAAAACGGAATGACGGTTGTGTCGGCTATCAGCGGCACATTCGATGCACGACAGATGGTGCTCAACGTTTGCAGATCGACCACTTCCAATTGGGGGTTCGAGATGGTTTCGACAAATACAGCGATGGTATGTTCGTCGATAAACGACTTGACCTCAGCGGGATTTTTCAGATCGCACAGCCTGAGTTCCAAACCGAAATGCGAAAAAATATTTTTCATCAGCGAGTACGTATTACCAAACAAATTATTGGTTGTTACGATATTAGCGCCTGAATAGGCGATGGTCATCAACACATCGCTGATGGATGCCATGCCCGAATTGGAGGCCGTTACGCTCAGTGCACCTGTCATCGTACGTATCCGCTCCTCGAAATACGATACCGTCGGATTGGTGATACGCGAATAGTAATAACGTGGAAGTTGTCCGCTAAAGGTCTGTTCCATTTCTTCGGCGGTAGCAAACTCGTATGCCACCGCATTATATACCGGTACGGATAGCGCATGGTATACATCCGGCTGTTCATACGGCACATTTAGCAGTTTGGTTTCAAAATTTTGAGTATTCATCGAATGATATAATTTATTGTATGTGTTACAAATATTTTACAGCAGAATAATGTCTTCCTCGAATAAGGTCAGTTTTTCCACTCCTGTTGCTGTGACTAAGAAACTGTTTTCTATGCCGACGGCGCCGACATCAGGAATTACAAACTTGGGTTCCAATGCAAATACCATATCCTGTAATAATACTTCGCTGGAACGTGGCGTAAAGACAGGCGGCTCGTTGATATGCAGTCCGATCCCATGACCTACAAATTTGGCTTGCTGTCGGGAGCCCATAAAACAATTTGTCAATCCCTCCTTTTCGACCCTGGCTATGGCCATGTGGTACAGTTCGGCACATGGAAAACCGGGTCGGGCAATCTGCATGATTTCATCCTGTATAGCTAATGCCACCCTGTGTGCCCGACAGGCTATTTCCGAAAGCTTGCCTATGGCAAAGACACGGGTCATATCCGTCATATAAGGCGTGAAATTACCGGCCATATCAACCATCACAGCCATCCCTTCGCTCAACAAGGTGCCGTCAGCCCCGACGGGACAAAATGGCGTCAGTCCATTGCCACCCAATGCAAAGTCGAATGGAGAAGCAACGCCGGCATTCGATCCCGTCAATACACTACCCATAAAAATGGGTAAATTAACACCGTAAACACTGCATACTCCAATAGACCCGTTTAAACGCATTTGTCTTTCAATCTCGATCTGAAACTCAATATCGGTCATGCCTTGACGGAAGCAGCCGGGTATCGTGGCGTAGGCAGCAGCATGTTGTTGCGCAGCATAACGCAGTTGGGCTATCTCCCAAGGTGTTTTTATCTCGCGGATCCGACGTAACAAAGGTGTCGCATTGCCAATCTCAGGCATGTTGAATACAGCCTGCAGGCGGATACAATCGTTGTATGATATTTCGTCCGTTTCGAGTAAAAGTCTGTTAGGAAAGGCAATCCCTTCCGACAGCAAATAATCGGTGATTTGTTCGGGTTTTCGAATCAGCACAACGCGATTCCCTAAGAGATCAATGGGGCGTTTGACAAACCAATGCGGTTCGCCTTGGGCCGGTAGATAAAGGTAACCATTAAAAACCTTGCCGGTCAGGTAATAAATATTTACCTCAACACTCAACAGGCAAGCATCCATATTCATCTCTATCATAGCATCCTGTACACGTTTTATCCTTATTTGCAGATCATTTTCCAACATACTTATATTCAATTTTTCGGCAAATATAGGACAAAATTTTGATGGGGATGCAAACTTTTATTGTTTATGAAGTGTGCTCCCCCTCGTTTCCTTACGAGGGGGAGCAAGGGGGGAGCAAGAAAAAACAACTTTTTTTTGTTTTTTTGCAGATTATTCAAAAATATGTTTTATTTTTACGCGATTTCTTTATCGTTAAGAAGAATTATTTATTATCAACTTTAAACTAAAATTTTATGATTGAAAGAATTAAGAACATTTTGATCAGCCCGAAGACAGAGTGGCCGGTCATTGAGGCGGAAAATAAGCCTCATCTTGAAGTGTGTACAACCTACGTTCTGTTATTAGCCGCAATTCCGGCTATTGCATCATTCGTCGGTACCGGTGTGATCGGCTATTCTGTTCTGGGCGTTAGAATCGCCGGGATAGGCATGGGTTTGAGTCAAGCCATCACCCAGTATGTTTCTATGGTTGGAGGTATCTACCTGTCTGCCTTTGTAATTGACATGTTGGCTGATACATTTGGCGCAAAGAAAGATTTCAACCGTGCTTTCTCGCTTGTGGCTTATGCCTACACGCCTATGTTTGTTGGTGGGATATTTTATTTTTTACATTCGCTTGGAATATTGGCTTCGCTTGCCGGACTTTACGGTTTGTATCTGTTGTATCTCGGTTTGCAACCCATGATGAAAGCCCCGGCCGAAAAACAAACAGGCTATTTTGTAGTCAGTTTGCTTGTAATGATAGTCGTATCTGTCGTGTTGGCTTTGGTATTAGGAGCCATTCTGGCAGTGTTTTTCATTGGAGGGGCACGTGTTTTATAATAGAGACGGGGCGTGCCCCGTCTCTACTTCTTCCGGTTCCGCATGTATATATACCTGCGAAAGAGGTATCTTTTGCATAATATCCTTTTCCAAGTGGTCGCAAAACTGATGTACGGCCACAAAATCGGTATTTGCTTTCATGTGAATATTAAATGAGATAAAGGTATCGGCTCCTGCGGAGCGCACTTTGAGATTGTGAAAATGCTCAATCTCGGAATGTTCACTCAAGACCTCAATCACAGATCGTATGGTTTGCTTGGACGCTTTATCCAATAAAACGTCAATTGCCTTGCTGCCCAAACGGTAGCAAACA
>JGI24702J35022_10002050_pt1 | contig 12432 bp, 9 predicted proteins | sample TergutTh196P4_FD_35022 | JGI IMG/M metagenome (IMG submission 35022)
CGTTTGATTTCATAAACGAAATCGTTGGCGACCAGTTCCCGGCTGTCCAGGTGGGCGAAATCCATCGGACTCCGAATACCGGCCAGATCGGCCTCGGAGAGTTCAAAATAGCGCGGCTTTCCTTGCTCGTCGCGGGCAAAAGCCGGGTGAGGCTGATAGCGCACGCCGGGGCGGATGCTGATTTCAATCTCGCTGCGCGCCACCTTTGCCGGATTGGAGGCATCGCGCAATTCGCGCCCGTCGGCGGCGAAATAACGCACCGTCGGCATACCCGCCGCCACGGCGGGTTCCAGGACATAGGGCCGCTTCAGATAGTGATACTGCAAGGGCGGCTCGACGATCTGGTAGAGAAAGGTGGCCTCGTCCTCGGCAAACGACTGCGCCGGATCGAGGCGTCGCGGTCGTTCCATGAACGCGGTATACAGGATGTTCTGCCCGCTCTCATCGGTGGGATAGGGATCATTGGGTACGGGGCCGCAGGCGGCGAAAAGCAGGCAACACAAGAGCGCATACACGGCATGGCGTGTATGGACGAAAGCAGTGGGAAAAAAACGAAAGGCTCTGGTCGGCACGGGCGTCATTCTGGCAGGTTTTTACCAAACCGTGAGCGGGTGGATACTGAATAAATGAACGAAGCGGTCAGCCAGCCTCTTCGAGGAAGGCTCCGCCCTTGCGTAACATACAAAAACGCGCTGGATTGTTTACAATGGCGCCCCGACCAAAAACATGGCGCTTGCTTTTGGCATATCAACTGTTCGCCGTCGTTCATCAGGGGAGCTTCATGTCAAAATTTTTTCCCGTCGTACCCGCATATCAATCATTTTACTCGTTATCTTTGGAGCGATTTTTGTTCTTGCCCCGACCGTGATATCTTTTACAAAAGACTATTTCAAGGAAGCTGCGAAAGACTACTCAAAAGAAATCAAGGAATTCGTCAAAGATCACTTAAAAGATGCCGGTACAGATTATTTGAAAGATGTTGCCCAGGACTGCATAAAAGAGGATACCTGAAAGTGTATCAAAGACATTGCCAGGGACTATTTGGATGACGCCACTAAAGACGACCTGAAAGACGCTGCCAAGGACTATATAAAAGAGAAAATAAATCCCTTTCCCGAAGTAAATGACAGCACTGTTGATCTCGATGTTCCAAATTCTGCAACCTAACGTGGTACATGCATTCTTTCAGTGGAGGGCCGACCACATAGGGGGTGAGAATGACGTAGGGGCGCGATTTATCGCGCCCAATGAACACGATCGCCACAGTTTGGGCGCGATAAATCGCGCCCCTACGAGACCCCTCGTGACCATCTCTCCGCCACGGGTACGCTCGGGCTACACAGCAGGTTGTCTGGCGCATCTGCTTATCCGGGCACAAACGGCTTGGGCTGCCGGAAGCGTGGGAGCAAGGATTTTATGAACCTCCCTGCCGAGTGCAGCGCACGTGGAGCACGCAACGCCGTACCGCTTCGACCCGGATGTCCCGCCGGGCCGGGTCCTGGCGGTGCGAGGGCGCTGATTTTCCAGCAACGCCGGAACCCTTCAGCGCGAGTACGAACGCGCGATGCCCGCCTGTCGCGCGGCGCCGATCCCTTCGCCCAACCTCACGCCACATTCATACCGCCATGCACGGCAGGGCCGACGCGCGACAGGTGTTCCATATAGCAACACCTGTAAGTGTTCGGGATCATTTTTGGTTATAATCGTCGCCCAAGCCACGAGGAGTTATCGACCAATGGGTTTTCTTGCCGGCAAACGTATTCTGATCACTGGGTTATTGAGCAATCGATCAATCTCCTTTGGTATCGCTAAATCCATGCACCGCGAAGGTGCGCAGTTGGCGTTCACATACCAGAATGACCGGTTTCATGATCGGGTCGAAAAAATGGCTGCCGAGTTCGGCAGTTCGTTGCTTTTTCCGCTCGATGTCCAGGATGACGCCCAGATCGAGGGACTGTTTTCCAGCCTTGGCGAACAATGGGACGGACTCGACGGCGTCGTCCACTCGATTGCCTACGCGCCGGGCGAGGCGCTCGAAGGCGACTTTCTCGAAGGTTTTTCGCACGAGGCGTTCCGTACCGCGCTCGAAGTCAGCGCCTATTCTTTCCCCGCGCTGGCCAAGGCTGCCCGACCGTTGATGAAAGGCCGCAACGGCAGCCTGCTCACCATGACCTATCTGGGCGCGGTGCGTACCATGCCCAACTACAACCTGATGGGGCTGGCAAAGGCCAGTCTCGAAGCCTCGGTACGCTATCTCGCGTCCTGCCTCGGCCCCGAGGGAACCCGTGTCAACGCCATTTCCGCCGGACCGATCAAAACCCTGGCGGCCTCAGGCATCGGCAGCTTCAACAAGCTCCTCGCATTCAACGCGCACAATGCGCCACTGCGACGCAACGTCACCATCGACGAAATCGGCAACACCTCCGCGTTCATGTGCTCCGATCTGGCAAGCGGCATCACCGGCGAAATTCTTTACGTCGACGCGGGTTTCAACACCACGGCGCTCGGTAACGCCCAGCCATTCTGATTCGCGCCTTTCGACGGGGTACGGTCGCATACACTCGGAATCGGTAGTAGTTCCGGGTTTTCTGTCGTCTACGGATGGAAAATGCAGCTTGTATCGCATAGTGATCGTCAAGATAATCAATGCGCAGGCCAGAACCTGGATCAACGATTCGCCGCGCACATGATTACCGCATCCAGGCAGCCGGAGTCCTCCATGGTTTTTGAAAAATTGTTCATGCTCATGGCCGAAAAAAAAGCCTCGGACATTTTTGTGACGGCCGGCGCCCCGATTCACCTCAAGATCGAGGGAGTCTCCCTTCCGATCAACCAACAGATCATGGAACCGGCCATGATCAAGAAAATGCTCTACGAGATGATGAGTCCCGAGCAGGTGGATCGCTTCGAGCGCGAGCGGGAAATCAATATCTCCTTCGGACGGCAGGATCTGGGGAACTTTCGCATCAATGCGTTCTGGCAGCGCGGCTCGGTCGCCATCGTGGTGCGTTACATCCAGGGCAACATCCCGTCCATCGACACCCTGATGCTGCCTTCCATCCTCAACGATCTGGCGATGGAAAAACGCGGTCTGGTCCTGGCGGCAGGCGCCACCGGCTCCGGCAAATCAACCTCGCTGGCCGCGATGATCGACTATCGCCTCCGCAACAGCACCGGCCACATCCTCACGGTCGAAGACCCGATTGAATTTCTTTTCCGCCACAACAAATCCATCGTCAACCAGCGCGAAATCGGCATCGACACCCATAGCTGGCACAACGCGCTACGTAACGCCATGCGACAGGCGCCGGACTGTATCCTGATCGGGGAAATCCGCGACCGCGAAACCATGCAGGCGGCCATTGCCTACTCACAGACCGGCCACCTTTGCCTCGCCACCCTGCACGCCAACAACGCCTATCACGCCCTGAACCGAATCGTGAACTTCTTCCCGCTCGAAAACCGGGAACTGCTTTTCCTCGATCTTTCCATCGCGTTGCGCGCCATCATCTCGCAACGCCTGGCCACCAAACCCGACGGGCAACGCATCCCGGCAGTGGAAATCCTGCTGAACACTCGCCACATCGCCGACCTGATCCAGACGGGCGCGCTCACCAGCATCAAGGAAGCGATGGAACAAAGCATCGCTCCCGGCTCACAGACCTTCGAGCAAGACCTGTACCGTCTTTACTACGAAGAGAAAATCACCCTCGAAGAAGCCCTGAGCAACGCCGATTCGCCCACCAACCTGCACTGGCTCATCAATAATGGCATGGAGATGCTTCGGCAGGATAAAACCCTTGACGATGGCGCCGCCGACGCCCTCACCATTCCCGATCTGGGCCAAACCCACCCGAACGCTTCCTTCGGAACATTCCAGTTCGACAAGAGCTGAACGGAACCGGGCAGCAAACGCAACTACGCCACTTTTTCCGAAACGATATGCGAAAGTTATCTGTTCGAGTCCAACAAAAAACCGGCGTAGATAGCAGCCGTCTTTTCCACGATCAGCCATTCCGGTTCCGAGAACTAGTGCATACCTCAATCCACCCATTTATAAGTAGTTTCCGCTGCCCGTGGCCTCCAACATATACATTGGTCACGCTTTTTGTTCTTATGGAATCGTAATTATTCTCATCTTGAGGGCTTCGCAAGAGAGCCACAAAAAACCTTCAAAATCCGTTTTTCGTGGCCACAGGTATTGAAACATACAGGGCAGTTTTTTTGGAAACAGGAGTTTTCGGGGCGCCCGTGATGTCAACGCAGGAAGTATATAGAACGCTATTATCACCTTTTATCTTTCCACCAACGGTTCTCGTGGTGGATGAAGCAAACGATGTCCGTGATCTGCTATGCGAATCAATTTTCACTGCGGGCTTCATCGTCCTTCCGGCGAACAACGCCGATGAAACCCTGGAACACTTGAAAATTGTCATACCCGACGCAGTTCTGCTTGACGCGACCTCACCCGACATCGGGGGCTTCGATCTGGGCCGTCGGATCAAGTCGATACCGGACTGGATCAGGATTCCCATCCTCTTCATGATCGAACAGGCAAACGCCCAACAAATCATCGGCAGCTACGAGAACGGCGGTATCGACTACATATCGAAGCCCCTGTGCATTCCCGAAGTGCTCGCCCGGTTGCTCACATGCGTCACCGCCCGCACCCATGCCAGAGAGCACAAGGCATTCGCCGAATGCCTCCAATGCCACGCAATCCATCTTCCCCGTCCGCCGCTGCATTGAGTCGCTCCGCCTCTGTGGAGGGCCGACCACATAGGGGCGTAGGGGCGCGATTTATCGCGCCCAAGGAGCACGAGCGCCGCAATTTGGGCGCGATAAATCGCGCCCCTACGAGTGATCCAGAAACGCCACCGCTACGCTTTCTTCGCGCGTGCGGCGCATCGGGGGGAGGCTGCGCCAGACGGCCTTGCCGTAGGATTTGTCGATCATGCGCGGATCGCAGACGCACAGCAGCCCCCGGTCGCGCTCGCTGCGAATGAGTCGCCCCGCGCCCTGCTTCATGCTGATGACGGCACGCGGCAACTGGTGATGGAGAAAGGGGTTGAGTCCCTGCTTTTCCATGTGCTCGACTCGGGCAGCGAATACGGGGTCGTCGGGCGGGGCGAACGGGAGTTTGTCGATGATGACGAGCGAGAGCGCGTCGCCCGGCACGTCGACTCCTTCCCAGAAGCTCTGACTCGCCACGAGCACGGCATTGCCCAGCCGACGGAAGCGTTCCAGCAGTTCGGTACGCGAACCCTCGCCTTGCAGCAACAGGGGCAGCGGCTCTTCCTCTTCGCTCTGCCGTAATCCCTCGGTGAGCAGTTCGTGGATGCGGCGCATCGCCCTGAGCGAGGTGCAGAGCACGAAAGCACGCCCCCGCGCAGCGCGAATGAGCGGCAGGGCGACGCGCGTTACTGCCTCGGCATACAGGGGAAAATTGGGATTGGGCATGCGGGTGGGGGCATAGAGCACTGCCTGTTCGCCGTAGTCGAAGGGGCTGCCCCATACGCCGGTCAGCGGCGCAGGCTCCAGCCCGATGATGCCGATTTCCCGACAGTAGTGGCCGAGATCGGTACCGATGGCAAGCGTGGCCGAGGTGAAAATCCACGCACGGGGAGGGCCGCCGTCGAGTTGCCGCCGGAAAAGACTCGCCACATCGAGCGGGGTGGCGTTGAGCGTGACGGCATGCGTAAAGACTTCGACCCATTGGATCGTCTCTCCCGACTCGCCGGGATTGCGCCAGTGTTCGAGTTGCGCGGCCAGTTCCCGCGTGCGGCGCAGGCAATTCGCCAATCCTTCGGAACGCTCGGCCTGAGTCTCCAGCAGGGCATCGAGACGCGCGAGTGCCCCGGCAAATGCCGCGAGTTGTGGCGAAAATTCTTCCCGTTGCGCGGCCTGCGCCGCCGAGAGCCTGGCCGACTCGGGGCCGAAGGCAAGCCGAAAATCCCTGGTGGCTTTTTCCAGCGCGCGTGTCTCGTCGATCAGGGCCACGCAGTCGCGCGCGGCAGCAACGGTCTCGGAGCGGGTATCACGCGCGAGGTCCAACGCCTGCGAGGTGGAAACGCTCTCCCCGAAGAAGAGGCTCGCGGTTTCCGGCAACTGGTGGGCCTCATCGAAAATCACCGTGTTGCAACTGGGCAGCAGTTCGCCCATGCCCTCGTCCTTCAGCATGACATCGGCGAAAAAAAGGTGGTGATTCACGACCACCACATCGGCTTCCATCGCTGCCCGCCGCGCTTGCAGAACAAAACATTTTTTGATGTCCGGGCAATCCTGCCCGAGGCAATTGTCGCGGCTGGACGTGGCCGCCACCCATGCGCCGGAATCCTCCCGCACATCGGTGCATTCACTCCGGTCGCCGCTGTGGGTCATCTGTGCGAAACGGGCAATGGCGCGCAAATCCGCTGCGTCCTGCGCGGTGATGAATCGCCCGTCGCGGCGATTGCGTTCCAGGTGGTAGGGACACACGTAGTTGGCCCGTCCCTTGAGGAGCGCCGTCGTGACCGGCACTTTGAGCGCGTCGCGCACGGTCGGCAGGTCGCGGTTGAAGAGTTGATCCTGCAAGGTGCGCGTGCCGGTGGATATGATGGTCTTGCCTCCCGAAAGCAAGGCCGGAGCAAGATAGGCAAAGGTTTTGCCCGTCCCCGTGCCCGCCTCGGCCACGAGCACGCGATGACCTGCGATGGCCTCCAGGATGCGTTGAGCCATTTCAAGCTGCTGATCCCGCGCCCGAAACCCCGGAACGGCGGCAGCCAGTGGCCCATCTGCCGCAAAGATGCGGGTGAGGTCGGGAAGCCGTTCCCCGTGATTGGTCATCGGGACTCGCGCACGAAGGCGGCAATGGCGTCGATGACGGCCTCGGACCGGGTGAGAAAAGGGAAATGCCCGCAGTCGTCGACCTTCATCAGCCTCGTCTGCGGCGCGTTGCGCTGGATGGCTTCGATCTGGTCGAGCGTTGCGTATTCGTCCTGTACGCCCTGAATGGCAAGCGTCGGGCAGGCAACGTTTTTCAGCGAGGCTTCGATGTTCCAGTCGCGCCGCGCCGGGTCGAGCCAGACATGACACCAGCCGTAGAAAGCGGAATCCACGTCCCGATGATATTTTGCCAGCCGCGCACGAAGCTCGCCCTGTTCATAGGCGACGCGGGCGCGTTCGATGCCCTCGATGCAAACCTCCTCGACCCAATAATGCGGCGCGATGACGACGATGCCCGGATAACGCGCGCATTCGGGATCGTCCGCCGCCGCAAGCAGGGCAATGGTTCCGCCGTCGCTGTGCCCGATCAGCCAGGGCCGTTCGATGCCCATCGCCCCAAGCACGGCGGGCAGGCCTTCCAAAGCTTCACGTTCGAGGTAATCGGCAGGAAAAGGCTCATCGTGCGGTCGGGGCGTAGACGCGCCGTAGGCAAACCGGGAATAGGCAAACCCACGGCATTGCAGGCGTTCGCACAAGGCTTGGGGAAAGTCGCGCCACAACGCGATGCAGCCCAGACCTTCATGAAGGAAAACGAGCGTCGGCGCGTCCGCCGGAACGTTTTCCGGGCCAAACCAGGCAAATTCGAGCGTTAACGCACGGGGTGATGGAAGGGAAAGAAACTGTTTCATGGGTTCATGCCGTCAAATCGTCCTGCGGGGTCTCCTGGCGGTGCGGTTCGGCCAGATACTCGTGCGTGCGCATCTCGATGAGACGACTCACGGTGCGGGTGAATTCGCTGGCATGCACCCCTTCGACATAGAGATCATTCGCCGGACCTGCCGCGCTGGCAACGAGCTTGACACGAAAGTCGTAGAGCACGTCAATGAGCCAGGTGAACCGACGCGCTTCCGATGCCTCGCCCGCGCGCATGACCGGAACGTTGGAAAGCAGCACCGTATGATGGGCGCGGGCGATTTCCAGATAATCGTTCTGGGAACGGGCCGTGCGGCAAAGCGCGTCGAAATCGAACCAGATCACGTCATCGACACGGCCACGCACGGGCAGGCGACGCTCCAGCACTTCGATTTCTCCCGCCTGCGGGGCAATCCCCGTCAAGCGCCGGAAATCCTCGACCAGACGCGCGTCCGCCTCGGCATCGGCGGGAACGAGCCAGGACTCGATCTCTTCCAGCGCCCGCAAACGATAGTCGTAACCGTTATCGACTTCGAGCACGTCGAACCGCGCCTTGATCATCTTGATCGCAGGCAGAAAATTGACCCGCATCAGCCCGTCCGGGTACAGCCCATCGGGCGGATAGTTCGAGGTCATCACAAAGATCACCCCGCGCTCGAACAGGGCTTCCAGCAGACGGCCCAGAATCATCGCATCGGCGATGTCCGAGACGTGGAATTCATCGAAACAGAGAAGCCGAGTCTGAGAGGCGATGCGGTCGGCGACTCTTTGCAGCGGATCGGGCAGATTGTTGAAGCGGCGCAAATCGTTCTGCACTTCCTGCATGAAGGCGTGGAAATGCACGCGGCGCTTTCTCCGGTACGGAAGCGAATCGAAAAAGCAATCCATCAGGAAACTCTTGCCGCGCCCTACCCCGCCCCACAAATAAACGCTCCTGGGCACGTCCGGACGGACGAGCATCTTGCGCAGCTTCGTGCGGCGGGCAGCCTTGAAGGCCAGCAATTCGCCGTAGAGCTTTTGCAGACGCACCACTGCCGCGCGCTGCGCCGGGTCTGCCGTGTAGCCTCGGGCGAGCAGTTGCGACTCATAGGCTTCGAGCACGCCATGCTCGGGAGCTTTCAGAATTTTATGAGGTGACACGGTATCAAGCCCTATGTCCGTCTCCGTGCGCGACATCCTTCTGATGCGCCTGATCGGCCAGCGCATTCGTGTCGACACGGAAGAAAATCGAATCACCGACGGCAGTCAGTTCATCGCCCGCGCGAATTTCGCAAATCACCCGCGTTTTGCGTCCGACCTCGCCCTCGACCCAGGCGCAAAGATTGAGCGGAACCCCCATCGGCGTAGGCTTCAGGTATCGGACGCCCAACTGCCCCGTGACACAGTTGATGCTGGGCAGGCTGCCCGGCTCGCGGCCATCGGCGCGATAGTGGTGCGCCATGACCGTCCAGTTGGAATGGCAATCCACCAACATCGCCAGAAAACCGCCATACACCAGCCCCGGCCAACTCGTGTATTTCTGCTCGGGGTGCACGGTGGCGATCACGCACCTGCCATCCTTGGACCAATAGCTCTTGATCTGGATGCCCTTTGGATTGGCGGGGCCGCAACCGTAACAGATACCGTTCGGCCCGCAGACATCCTGCAAGGCTTCTTTCATGTTCTCCTCCTATAAGTGCCGAAACATCAGGTAGCGCGGAACATCCTGCGATCCGTGTCCGAGCGCATCCCAGTTTATATCGGATGACATCATTGGGAAACCGACGATCGACCAGGGCAAGCCATAGCAAAAAACAGGCGCTCCCCCGGCTGAATTCCGGTATTACTGCCTGGATTCCGTCCCAAAGTTTGCTCTCTGTGACAAATGTATGGAAATTCATCGACAGGCATGCATTATGATTTTCGCGCAGGCCACAACACATAGCTTTTACTGCGAGCCGAATCCCCCAATCAGGAGACATACATGCAAATCACGATCAAGACCAAGATTTTTGTACTCGTCATCCTGGCATGGGTCGCGCTGGCAGTCGTCAGTGGCCTGGGATTGTATTCCACCTCAACCAGCAACAACGCCATGCACCAGATGAGCGATGAGCTCATGCCCAAGGTCAAGACGGTTCTCATGCTTCGCGTACAAACCAACAACCTGTTACGCCGCTCGTATGAAGCCGGCTCCAAGGCCATGTTTTCATACGAGGAGCAGATAGCGGAGCTCAGACAGGCGTTGGGTCAGAAGCGTGAGGCAGACACCCTCGCGCTTCAGTTCTTTCAAGCCTACGACGCCTCCCAGAAGGATCCAAAAGAGAAAGCCCTGTGGGATCAGGTGGTCAACGCCTGGAACAGTTGGTACCCGGCGCTTGGCACCAGCCTTACCCGCTCGATGGAAACGGCGCTGAATAACCCCACGCCGGAGAAACTCCAGAGCTTTTTCATCGAAGCCAGCAGAACAGGCCCGCAATTTCGGGACAGAACCAACACGATCACCAGCACTCTTGGAGAAATCAGCGATCTGATCGCCGATCAGGATCAGGAAATCGCCCTGAATAACGAAAAAAACGCGCAATCCATTCGCAACGTCCAGATCGTCATTTCGCTGCTGGCCGTGGCGGGCGTGCTGTTGCTGGGCATCGTTATCCAGAGATCGATCGTCGGTCCGATCGAAAAAACGCGCGATACGGTGATAGGCGTCGAGCGGGAAAGCAATCTGCAATATCGGGTAGATTACCAATCGAGCGACGAAGTCGGCGAAATGGTCAAAGCCTTCAACGCGATGATGGCCCGGCTTCAAAGCGCCTTCCAGAACATCAACCAACGGGTCGGCGCCGCCAACGGCGCGGTGGTGGCGCTCAACGACACCATCGCGCAGGTTGCAAACAGTTCTTCCAGTCAGAGCAGTTCCACCTCGGCAGCGGCCGCCTCGATCGAGGAGATGACCGTTTCCATCAACACCGTCACGGAGAGCGCAAGCGAGGTTCAGACCATGACGCATCAGGCGGGCAAAAACCTGGAAGAAGGCGGACAGATCATCGAACGCACCGTAAAGGAAATGATCGAGATAGCCGAAACCGTCGCACAGGCTTCCGATGTCATCAAAAAACTGGGTGAAGAATCCCAGCAAATTACCTCAGTGGTGCAGGTCATCAAGGAAGTGGCCGACCAGACCAACCTGCTGGCCTTGAACGCGGCCATCGAGGCGGCGCGGGCAGGCGAGCAGGGACGCGGCTTCGCGGTAGTGGCCGACGAGGTGCGCAAACTGGCCGAGCGCACCGCTCAATCGACCGGCGACATCAGCACCATGATTGGCAAGATCCAGGTCTCTGCCAAGGAGGCCGTGAGCGAGATGGATCACGTCGTCACCCAGGTGGAATCAGGGCAAGCCCTGGCGAAGACTGCCGGAGAGCGGATTGCCGTGATCCGGAAGGAATCCCACCAGGTTTCCGATGCGGTAACAGAAATATCCAATGCCCTGAGAGAACAAAGCCAAGCCTGTCAGGACATTTCCAAACATGTGGAAAGCATCTCCCAGATGGCAGACGAAAGCAATGCAGCAGCGGAAAAGACCACTGGCGACATGCAGGAGCTCAACCAGTTGGCTGAAGCGGTTGTCAGCAACCTGATGCAGTTCAAAACCTAGCGTTTTTCGGGTTGAGCGGACACGTCTCCACGTAGTCCGCGCAGAGGTCAGTGCGACAGAACGTATCTCACATCCAACGGGATGAAAGATACGTTCTGTCGCGTTTACATCGCCTGTTCGGCCCGTACCGGAAACGTCATTCTTCCCTCTCTCCCGCTTGCGCGGGAGAGGGGATACGTTCAGGCACGCGCAGGTATTGCGTCGTGCTCCTCCATATCATCGCAATCGTCGTCGCTGTCGTAGTCCTCCTCATCATCGTCATCATGATCCGGACTCAAACGGACGTTCTTGGCAACGATGCCCTTTTCGCCGCGCGCGGTCACGAACAACACCTTGTCGTCGTAACGCAGACCGTCGATGCCGATGTCGATCAGGTCGCTGGCGTGGAAGAAATAATTGTCGCTCCCCGCTGCGGGCTTGATGAAACCATAACCCTTGCCGGCAATGAGATTGACGATCGTCCCCTGACACTCGACGCCTTCGACAAAATCCGCCGGTAGCGTGCGATGACCGTTCTCGCGGTGCGGAGAACGCCACTCCCATTCGCCCTGAGTGCTTTGCGGCAGAAACAGACTGTCGATCAGAGGGTCGTGCCGCCGGGCGCGATCATCAATCAGGGGTTTCATCAGCACCGGATAATTGACACGGTCGATGAGGCCGGTGGAGACCTGTGTGCGCATCGTGCGCCCGTCTTCACGCTCGTACTCGAACTCCCAGCCCAACAGCATCACCCGCGCGCCCAGCGTATTGAGCTTGCGCACGAGCGGCACGAAATCGCCGTCCCCCGTGATGAGTACGCAAACATCGTAATTCTTGAGACTGGTCATCTCGTAGGCTTCGAGCGCCAACCAGACATCAATACGCTTTTCCTCGAAGGTGCCGTCAGGACGAAACGCAAGATGCTGCTGGTACAACGCGATGTCGGCGCGAGTCAGGGCATCCTCGAAAACGCGGTCGGAAAACAGACGATCCTGGTCCGCCGCCTGCTGCGCCGTCAAGCGCCCCTGAAAATATGCCGCATCCACAATCTGGCAACGACTGGGCGAAATCCCCTCACGCTGTGCGATTTCGGAAATGATGAAATCATGTACCCCACGAAACGATAAACGCGCACGCCGTTCATGTTGATACACATAATAGCTGCTGACCTTGAAAAAGTAAGCGCCATCGTAGAACACCGC
>JGI24702J35022_10002051_pt1 | contig 12430 bp, 10 predicted proteins | sample TergutTh196P4_FD_35022 | JGI IMG/M metagenome (IMG submission 35022)
TCGGTTTGTATACTAGCCGAAAGTATGGTTTTTCATGAAAAAGGCCTTTTTTTCGGTTTTCATATCCTCCCAAAGTAGGGGTTTGCAAAAAAAGGTAAAAGAGAAGATTGTTGTTACAATGCCAGTAGTGATAATAAGGGGGAAGGCAGAGGGAAAAAGGAAGAATGAAAAGTTAGAAGTTTAGTATCTTTCTCCAGATCCATAACGCCAAGCCGCAGAGTAGGCCAAGAAAGAAACATTCTTTCTTCTTTCATTCTCCTTGTCTTTTTTTCAATATTCCAATATATTCAAGATATGGGAGCCTTTATGATTACTGCCAAGCAAAAAGCCGATACACAAGAAACGAAAACTAAAGAAACCGAAATGGAGGAAGGGTGTATTTATGGGGAAAATTGTCCCCTACTTTCTGAAAACCCGCCCTTTAATGCCGTCACCTTGGCCGCCATGCAAGAAGCAAAGGATATTGCCAGTGGAAAGATCCCAGGTAAGTGGTACAAATCCATTGAGGAAGCACGGGACGATTTGGGCATTTAATCGGTGCTAGGTTTCAGATTTACCAACCAATTCAAAAAAGACCTCAAATTGATGGAGAAACGCCGCTATGAACTGGATGAGCTTTTCGACATTTTGGTAAAAATAATTTGGGAAGAACCTTTGCCGGAACACTGCGGGGAACATGGGCTTTCCAGCAATTATAGTGGCTTCTTTGAATGTCATGCCAAAAATGACAGGCTATTGATTTACTATTTCTGTGAGGAAGGAGTTGTCTTTTCCCGAACCGGTACCCATTCAGACCTCTTTTAATTATTCTTCCCTTTTACTTTCTTCCTCCGCGTTAATCCGTGTAATCCGTGGACCCTTCTTCCTTCCCCTTGAAACACCCCCCGTTTTTCCTGTATTATTTGAACCATGATTGGGAAGAGGGCTCATTTAGCTATTGTCGGTTTGTTATTCGCCAGTTTTTTCGTGATGCCGGAAGATGGGCCGGATGCGGTAGTTTTCCCGCCCCAGGCCATCATTATCGCGTCGTACCGGGGGGACGACTTAATGGTAAGCGAGATTCTTTGCACTAACGTTGACAAGGATGTGCGGGACGCCCTGGGCGCAACGGCCCTGCATGCAGCGATGTACCAATCCAACCTTAAAGTCGTCAAGCTGCTTTTGGACTATGGTTTTGACCCCAACGCGAGGGACACGGCCCACGGGTATACCCCCCTGCACATCGCTGTTATAGCCAATAATCCCGGTGCCGCGCAGCTTCTAATACAGTACAAGGCAGACATTGGTATAAAAGGCCTGGACGGCCTTACACCCTTGGCCAAAGCCCGGCAGGGGGAAAAAAGGGCCATGGTAAGCGTCCTTACCAGGTGATGTCTGGCGCTAAAAAACCCATAGTTTGCAAGAAGCATAGATTTCCTCAGAATAACGGAGTATAATAAAGAATAATTGGGGGATGGGGAAGAAAATCATGAAAACATTTTTTAAAGTAATCCCGGTTGTTTTTGTAATTGCCTTAATAACGGGTTGTTCCATGGGCGGGGAAACGTCGGCAATCGTGCTTGACTTTGGCCAGGGGGGGAACGCCAGGGCCGTGGGCATGGGCGAACTTACCCACGTTATTGTTTTTTCTGGCCCCACAGGAAGCAAGACTGTGAACGTGGCAAAGGGCGGCGGGAGCATTTCGGTTTCCGTAGTGCCAGGCACCTGGAACATAAGCGTAACCGCGTATTACCAGGACGAGGTATACGCCATGGGCACCGGAACCGCCGAGGTGAAAGCTGGGAAGATCACCAACGTTTCAATACAGATGACAGTGGTATGGACGGACTACGCCGGGGTGCCGAACGAGAAGCCGATGTTGGCTGCTCAGGGCTTTGATTTTAATATATACAGCTCTGGCGGCTTAAACCCGAATACAGTCTGTGTTGTAAATAATACTGTTGTTGCATACGTAGAACCGGGGAAGGCGACCCTTCCTATTGGCACTGACGACTTTACCTGGGAGTGGCAAGTGGATGGGATACCTGCAACCCTTGGCGTAGATCCTCTGTATCCCAGTGAGTATAAGACGCAGCCGGATGATGTTTTTAAAAAAGTGACTGTGGTTGTGACCCATCCAAAATATGCTGGAAGCGTCACCTTGGGCCCGGTGTACGTGTACATGGGACTTGATTCAACAAACTGGTTGGATTTTGCCGGGGGGACCCATCCGGATTATCCCATGACCGGGTATTACGTTCTTTTAAATGATCCGTTATTTGCAACAGTCGCCGCGCCTGTTGGGGGCCTGGCTATCCCATTCAATGGAATCTTTGACGGCAATGGGCAAACGATCGACTTGTACATAACTACAGTGCCAGCAGATGGATACACTGGGCTTTTTGCCTGCATCGGGCCATCCGGTATCGTGAAAAACTTGAATGTCACAGGAGAAGTTAATATTTCACCTATCACCGGGACATACTATGCCGGTGCCGTGGCGGGGACAAATGAAGGGCAGATTTTTAATGTCTCCGTCACAGTCGGGCCGAGCGGTATTGAAATTCATGATTCCGTGAATAATTTTACTGCATACGCCGGGGGTATTGCCGGGATGAATGCTTCTGTTATTGCTAACTGCTCTGTGGAAGATGGCTATGTATTAGCGCTGAATGTTGGTTCATCTCCTACATTGGCAGGCGGAATTACCGGGGAGAATTTAGGAACGATTCATCACTGCTGGGTAGACGAAACTGAGGTTTCTTCATATGGGGATGCATCTTCTGGTGCCGGGGGCATAGCCGGGCAAAACGACGGAAGTATCCAGAACTGCGTGGTTATTGGTATGACGAACAACATAGGAAGCACTAGTCTCGGTGCTGCAGGGCGTATTTGGGGTATTGGTACCCCCGTTGCAGCCACCGACAATTTTGGCGGTACATATGTTCTGGTGGACGGCTCCTCTTCCTATGTAGGAACATTTGTAGACAAGCATGGGGTGGATGTGAACAGTTTTTCTTTTGATGAAGCCTGGTGGGAAGGCCATTGGGGCAGCGTCTGGGGCAATTATGACGAGGATAAGCCCTGGTATTGGGGCAGCTCAAGCCTGCCCGAACTGTGGTTTAACTAAGCAAGGCAAAAAGTAAAAGAGGTAAAAAGTAAGAGGTAAGAAGTAAAAGATAAACAAAAACAAACTCGCTAGTACGTAGTATCGGCTAGTATTTTTCTATTTTTTACTTCGAAAATCACGAATCTGTCTGACCACTCGCGAGTGGTCAGTCGGGTTTGTTGGCTGGTTGGTAAACTACATATGCGGTCTTTTTCCCTGCTGTTACGTATCTTGTAAAAGGTGCATGACTTGCTGCAATATGCAAGCGATGAATACTTACCCTTTCAGCCTTGAGTTTAAAAACGACAGTCTGGGAATCCCGTTATACGCCACATTTCCTTTTTTTGTGAATGGAACCGCGCAAAAGGGAATTTCCTGCTACGTTTCTTCGCGTTATGCCGGGGACATGAAGTTTGACGAAGCCAACCAAAACCGAAAGGCTTTGTTCGCAGGGCTTGGGCTTAAAAGCGGCAGCGTTTTTGGCGTCTGGCAGATCCACTCGCGTTCCGTGCTGGTTGTTGACAGGGACAATCCGCCCAGAGAAAAGGCAGACGGCCTTGTTACGCGGGATTGCGATGTAACCCTTTCCGTTACGGTGGCCGACTGCCTGCCTGTTTTTTTGTACGATACAAAAACTGGTGCATTTGGGCTTGTCCATTCGGGATGGAAAGGGACGGGCATAGCGCTTGACGCGATAAATCTGATGAAGGCAAACTGGGGCACAAAGGCAGACGATGTTGCCGCTGTCCTTGGACCATGTATCGGCGTCTGCTGCTACAATGTGGATGCGGAACGGGCGGCAATTTTTAAAAATGAATTTGGTGCGGAAAGCGTCCTCTGTTCAGGACGGGAATCAGGCGGGGATTATTTCCTTGATCTTAAAGCCGCGAATATCAGGCTGCTTTCGGAGGCGGGGGTACGGAACATTGCTGTCTGCACGGACTGCACCTTCACAGACGAAAGGCTCGGTTCATTTCGCCGCCAAGGCGCAGATTACACGCGCATGGCCGCACTGATATACAGCGAATGAAGAATGAAGAATGAAACAAATGAAAAATTAGGAATTAAAAATTAAGAATGGAAGGATATTCTTCATTATTAATTCTTCATTTTTCATTTTTCATTCTTATTTTGCTATTGCCATTTATTTTCAAACTTGTTATTGTGTTGTTAACGAACGGTCGGTAACAGCGACCTCTTAACATGACGAAGGATGATATTTTAAAGGCCGCCTTTAAGGTATGGGGGCGGGATCTGTACCGGACTACCAGTCTCACCGATATTGCCCATGAGTTGGGGGTGAGCAAGCCTGCCCTGTACCGGCATTTTAAGGACAAAGAGGCCCTTTTAGACACAATGTACACCGCTTATTTGGACGATTGCGCCGCTTTTATCAAAAATGGCTGCAACGAGGCACTCAATGCCCCTTCGAGTTATGATGCCCTTCTCATCATGATTCGGACTATCGGTGAATACTTTATCCGGAACAGAGAAGCTTTCGCTTTTTCCCTCATTCAGGTCTATAACAACCGGGATAGAAGGCATATCGGTGACGAATTCCGCGTCAGGGGGGTTGATTTCGGGCTATTGGCCCGCAAGGGCGGCAATTCTGGTCAATACCCGTCAAAAATGCAGCTTATTATGAGCACCCTCGTTTATTGCATTGCACAATCCTACCGCCAGGAGTATCGGGGTGATGACTTAAGCCAAACCATGGCCCAGATTGAAGAGCGGATAAAAAAGGGGATGGGTCTGGACGCACAAAGAGTGGCTTCCCTGGATTTCCAGGCTCTGGAGCAGCGGACCAGCGTACCTCTGGACGAGACCGAAGACAACGCGCTTTTAAGGGCTGTGGCCGGGGCCGTTGCAGAGGCGGGACCCTGGGTCGCCTCCATGGAAATGGTGGCCAGGCGCTCCGGGCTTTCCAAGAGCGGCCTTTACGCCCACTTTAAAAATAAGCAGGATATGATTTCTCAGCTCTTTATCACCGAGTTTTTAAAGATCGTCAATTTCGCAAGGGTGCAGATAGAAACTTCCGAAGTCCACGAGGAACAGCTCTACCTGGCCATTATTTCCATTGTGGAATACCTAAGGTCGCGGCCGGAGATCCTTGTGGCCATTGACTGGATCAAGACCAGGGGCCTTGGACTTGGCAAGGAAGTGCCCGCCCGCCTCTATAAGGTCATCGAAGGCATTAAATTTGAGGCTATCAGGATGTATGACCGGCATCTCTTGGTCTGGGCCGCCCAGTGGATCCTTTTCATGATTGTGAACACCCTGGCCCTTTGGCCGCAAGAACAGGAAGTAATGTGTGCCGGGCAGGACATTAGCAAAGTTTTGGCAAGCAATGCCGCCAAGGTCCCCATAGAAAGTTTCAGGATACTTTTTCGCTTTATCGCCCTGGGATTGGAGGGCTTATATTAATATACGATTGGAGAATACTATGACCAGGAGATTACAATGACCCGTTTTTTTCATCTTTTGCTGCTGGCATCCATGTTAATTTGCAGTGTTGTTTCCGTTCACGCCCAGGTAATGCTCACCCCCGAGAGTGCGGTTGAGATGGCGATTAACAACAATCTGAACCTGGAGGTTGCGAAGATAGGCCTTGACATCAAGATGCGGAAATCCTCTTATGCGTGGAACCAGTTCCTGCCTACCATGGGCGTTACCGGAACCCTGTCGCGTGACAACTGGGCAAGCACAAGTCAGGGCATCGTTATTTCTGCCCTTCCAAACCTCGTGCCTTACTCTATAACGCTTCCGGTGTGGCATGCGACGGGCGCATTTTCCGCGACACTTGACTTTAGCTTTGCCCTCTTTGAGGGAATACGGAGCCTCCGGCTTGATTACGAAGCGGGCCGTGTCAGCATTGAAAAGGCGAAACTCCAGATGGAACAGGGGGTACGGAAAATGTACAACAGCATCCTGCTTCTGGAGGCGAACGAAGCCCTCCTTACGGAAAGTTTCAACAACACGAAACGCCAGGCCGACATTGCCGAGGCCAATTACAGGGCCGGGCTTGCCCCACGGCTAACATTGCTGCAGGCGCAGGTGGCGGTGGAAAACATGAAACCTATGGTCAACGATCTTGAAAACAACATTAAAAGCCTTAAGGGCAACTTCGCCCTGCTCCTGGGTCTGTCCCTCGATACCCTCTTTGAACTTGAGCCGGTTTCCTCCGGTGCCTTTTACATTCCGCCTGACGTGGGGGAATTGATTTCCCGCGCCGCTTCGGAAAAACCTGACATCCAGGAACTCCGGGCGGCCATACTGACGCTTCAAAGCCAGAAGAAGGCGCTTAGCCTTCAGCAGTTCACACCCTTTCTCAGGCTGGGCTGGACACTTAGCACCTTATACGACCCTACGCTGGATCCCTTTTCGGACGGCCTTTTCAATGCGGACAACTGGAACAAGGGCGGCAATTTTTCGGTTACGCTCGGTATGAACTTCAACGGCCTTTTCCCATTTACCAAAGAAGGCCAGCAGCGGAAGGACATGGAAGAAAGTTTGCAGATCCAGAACCTGATGCTTACCCAGATGATAAGGGAAACTGAGCTTGAAATTTACACAAAGATAAACTCGCTGGAAAAGACCCGCACCACCGCGGACGCCCAGCAGGCAGCGGTTGATCTTGCAGAGCAGTCTTACCGGCTAACGGAAGAAGCCTACCGCGCGGGCCTCCAGGACTTTCAGGCGGTACAGAGTGCCGCCCTGGCCCTGGAGCAGGCAAGGCTTCAGTTGTTGACACAGCAGTTTAATTATTTAAGCGATTTGATAGATTTGGAATATTCAATTGGGGTTCCATTTGGAACCTTAAGCAACACGGGGAGTACAAAATGAAAAAAACTCAAACAGTTGTAATAGCGGCGGTATTAATAACGAGCTTTTGTTTTTCTGGCTGCGAACGGATCAAAGAAACCTACGGCAAAATACAGAACCGGGTCGGCCCCGGTGCCCAGGAGGCTGTGATCCCGGTTTACGCGGTGAACACCATAGAGGCAGCGGAGGGGCAGATAATGGATTACCTTCCTTTGTCGGGAGACATTATCTCCTCATCAACGGTGGATACATATTCGGACGCGGCTGGGAAAGTGAGCAGGCTCTATGTTGCCGTGGGAAGCAGGGTGAACCGGGGCGATCCCGTTGCGGCAGTTGACCCATCCCGGCCGGGCATGGAGTTTATGGCAAGCATAGCAAGGGCACCGGTAACGGGGACCATCGTTGCCCTGCCTGCCCAACTGGGCATGACTATAAGCCAGGCGGTTCCCCTTGCACGGATTGCCGGCGGCACGGGCCTGGAACTGCGCCTGTACGTGGCAGAGCGCTTCATTTCCAGGATTGGCCTGAACCAGAGCTGCGAGATAACCCTAGACGCCTGGCCGGGGGAGGTCTTCCGGGGAAGCGTCAGCGAGATTAGCCCAACGCTGGACACCGCCTCCCGCACCATGGAGATTAAGGTGAACGTTGACAATCCGGGCTCAAAGCTCAAGGCGGGAATGTTTGCCAAGGTGCGAGTCATAACTGAACGCAAGGATAACATCGTGAAAATCCCGGTCGCCGCCATGGTCAACCGTTTTGGGGAACAGTACGTGTTTGTGGCTGATTCCTTCGATCCTGCTGCCCCGGTAGCCCGTAAGAGGACGATCGTTTCGGGAATTATTATTGACGGGGTGATGGAAGTGAGCCAGGGCCTTGTACCAGGTGAAGAGATTGTTATCCGGGGACAGACCCTGCTTGAGGACGGCTCCCGAATCAATATTATCGAACGCCTCGCACCTTTAAGTACGACACCCTTGAGTGTTAATTAGGAGTAAATAAAAATGCTTGCAAAAACAGTAGTTTCACGGCCAATCACGGTCTTCATCGTCTTTGCCCTGTTGATTGGGCTTGGGTTTTTCTCTTTGGTGAATTTGCCCGTTGACCTTTACCCGGAGATAAACCCCCCGTATCTGGTTGTGTTTACCTCTTACACCGGCGCTGGCCCAGAAGAGGTGGAGCGTTCCGTTACCAGGCCCCTGGAGGCAGCCCTGTCAGGCGTGTCCGGCCTGGAAAAGATTACGTCCACTTCAAGAAGCGGTTCCAGCATGGTTATCCTCCAGTTCAACTACGGCTCGGATTTGGCTGAAGGCTCCAACTCGGTCAGGGACGCGCTTGAACGGGTGCGTAACTACATGCCATCGACTGCCGACACGCCAATGATCTTCAAATTCGATCCTTCAATGATCCCCATCATGGGCCTTATGGTAACGGGCAACCGCAGCCCGGAAGAGCTGCGTGAAATGGCTGAAGATACCATCGTCCCAAGGCTGGAGCAGGTTCCCGGCATTGCAACCGCATCGGTAAACGGCGGCAGGGAAAAGATCATCCGTGTGGAAATTCCCCAGAACCGCCTAGAGGCCTACGGCCTTACGGTGACGCAGATTCAGCAAATGCTTGCCGCGCAGAATATGCAGATTGCAGCCGGAAGCATCACTGAGAATAACCTTTCCTACCTTTTGACAACAATGGGCGAGTACACGACGCTCGATCAGATAAGGAACACCGTCATCTCCTACAAGGGCGGCGGTTATGTGGATGGTCAGGTGGAGATGCCCCGGCAGGTTTTTCTGCGGGATTTAGCGGACATAATCGAGGGTTTCCGTGACGAGACCAGCGCGGTATATGTAAACGGACAGCCTGCGGTAATGATGATGGTGCAGAAGCAGAGCGGCAAAAACTCTGTCCAGGCCGCAAAGGACCTCCGTGTTAGGCTCGAAAGGATGGCGCGGGAACTTCCCCCTGATATAAAAATGACGGAACTTTTCAATACTACCGACATAATCGAAAACTCCCTTAAGCAGGTAACGTCCACTGCGAGGGACGGCGCAATCCTCGCGATTCTGATTCTCTTTCTGTTTCTCCGTTCCATCAAGCCGACATTGATCATCGGGATAAGCATCCCGGTTTCCATCATCATCACCCTGCTCTTTATGTACTTCGCCAAACTAACACTGAATTTAATGACGATGGCAGGGCTTGTTCTGGGGATAGGGATGCTGGTGGATAACTCCATCGTCATTCTTGAAAACATTTACCATTACCGGGAAAAGGGCGCAAAGCTAACCACTGCTGCGGTGATTGGCACGCAGGAAATGCTCCTTGCCATTGCAGGTTCCACCCTGACAACCATTTGTGTTTTCGCCCCGCTTGTAATGTTTCAGGGCCTCCTTGAAATGGCCGGTGAAATGTTTGCAGGGCTTGCGTTTACGGTTGTAATTTCCCTTTCGATTTCCCTTTTGACCGCCGCCTTCCTTGTGCCGGTGCTTTCGAGCCGTTTTTTCCCTCTGGTTACCAGAAAACAAAAATCTGTTAAGGGGTGGCTGGGAAAAGTTGACAATTTTTTTGCGCGCTTCCTGACCGGCGTGGACAACAGTTACCGCTGGGCTGTCGATAAAGTTTTGAAGCACAAGGCCATTGTAATCATCCTCCTTGTTATCCTTTTTGCGGGGAGCATGTTTTTGGTTCCCGTAATCGGCTGGGTCTTCATGCCCGAGCAGGAGGAAGACCGCGTGAGCGTTACGGCGACCCTTCCTATGGGTACGCCGCTTTATGAAACCGAGGCTGTCTTAAAGCAGCTTGAATTGATGGTGAAGAACGAAGTGCAAGGTTATAAAACCCTGATAGTCAATGCAGGCGGGGGCGGTATGCTGGGCATGGGGGGCGGCGGCAACTCAGGCTCCCTCCAGATACAGCTCCCCGATTTCGAGGATCGTGTTGAGGACGCAAACGAAATAAAGGATATGCTGCGAAAGCACTTTAACGATTTTCCAGGCGTGTCTTTCAGTTTCGGATCGATGGGCATGAGCATGATGGGCGGCAGTGCTGTTGATATAAGCCTCCGCACCGACGACCTTTCCAAGGGCAAGGCCATTGCGGAAAGGATGGCCGATTTACTCAGGGAGAGGATGCCCGATTTAATGGAGCCCACTGTTGACCTGACGGACGGGCTTCCGCAAATTGAAATCATTCTTGACAGGGAGAGGATGTACGCCCTTGGCCTAAATGCCTACACCGTGGGCAACGAGATTAAGGCCGCAGTTGACGGCGTTGTTGCGACCAGGTACAAGAGCGGAGGCAAAGATTACGATGTGTTATTAGTCCTTTCAGAAGCTGACCGCAGCACAAGGCCAGCGCTGGACCAAATCTTCGTCAACAGCCAGGTCGCCGGCCGGGTTCCACTTTCAAGCTTCGTCCACTACGAAGAAGGCACCGGCCCCCGCACCATACGCCGGGAGGACCAGAGCCGCCTCATCCGGGTAACAGCCAGCGCAAAACCTGGCGCAAAGGTAAACACCATCCAGGCCAGGGTAGAGGCCCTGATGCTGTCGGAAATTCCCATCGAGGATGACGTGATAATCGAGTATGGCGGCGCAAACGCGGAGATGATCAAAATGATGACGCGCTTTGTCCTCATCTGCATTGTAGCAATGTTCCTGGTATTTGGTGTCATGGCGAGCCTCTTTGAATCGTTCAAGGATCCCTTCATCATCCTATTTACAATTCCGCTTTCGATGATTGGGATTGTCGCAATCTATTTAATAACGGGTGACATCTTTAACATCCTTACCGCCGTTGGGCTTCTTGTGCTTATCGGGGTCATCGTGAACAACGGCATCGTTCTTGTCGATTACACCAACCTGCTCCGCAAGCGGGGCTACTCGCTTCACGACGCCTGCGTGGAGGCTGCCGGTAACCGCCTCCGCCCAATCCTCATGACCACTCTCACCACCATACTGGGCCTTACACCAATGGCCTTCTTCCCAGGGGAAGGTTCCGAAATTGTGGCGCCTATCGGCAAGACTGTGCTTGGCGGCCTTTCGTTTGGTACGCTTATGACCCTGTTCCTCATGCCCACGGTTTATTACATAATGAACCGCAGGGATGATGAACGCACTGCCAGGGCTGAAGCCAGGCGTGAAAGGATTGCGGCGGGGTTAAGAAGGAAAGATATTCGCAAGGCAGCCAAGGAGGCAGGCGCATGATCAGGCTTGAAATAATTGCAAACCATTCCGTCGAGGAAAATATTCTCGAAGCCTTCAAGAAGGAAGGGATAGGCAAGTACTACACGAAATACCCGTCGATTTTTGGGGTCGGCACCTCCGGACCGCGCATGGGGGACGCCATCTGGCCCGAAGAAAACTTTGCCATGATCATTTGGTGCGAAAAAGATGAAGCGCAAAAAATACGGCGCGTAGTAAAGGAAGTAAAAAAGCACTACCCGGACGAAGGAATTAAGATGTTCGGGATAGTCGGGTCGGAGATTTGAGTTTTGAGGTAATAAAACCATGGCAGTTTTTCAATTCTTTTTTGACTACGAGTGCCCCTTCTGCAAAAGGGGATATGAAGACCTTATGGATCTGCTTCCGGCTTTTCCCGGAGCAGAAATAGAATACAGGCCCATTGAAGCCCACCCCCGTCCGGAAACTTATGGCATCCACACGGATCTCTGCGTACAGGCTTTTTACATCGCGGGGGAATTGGGTGCCGCCATGGACGCCTTCAGCAGGGCATTGTTCCAGGCAGTCGTCGTCGAGGGGCGCAACGTTGAAAAAGCCGAGGTACTGGCGGATGTCGTAGAAGGTATCGTCGAAAAAGATAAGCTCTTGGAGCTTTTAAAAAACGGGAAATACGCTTCCAAGGTAAACGAGAACAACTCCCTCGCCTACGACAAAAACGGTGTCTGGTTTTTGCCTGCCTTCCGTGTTCCCGGCAGCAAAACGCCACGGCTGGACGCCAAGGGTGGCGTGGGGGTCAGCAGGGAAGAGATCAGGGGGTTTCTCTCAAACCGGCAGTAATCCACTTGATAAGCACTTCAATGCGCCTGTTTATGTTGCTTGTTAGGTTAACCCTTTCGGCAATTAGGCCCGGTAAGTAAAACCCGGACACGCTGTAGATTAACATTCCCTCTTTAACTGGTTCTAGGTATATCATAGCTGCAAATCTTTCTGTCCTGATAATTGGAATTAGAAAATACCGGACATCTGCGAAGTTGGTCATACTGTAAGTTATGCCGTATAGGCTTATTGAAATGTCTGCACGTAAAAAAAGGTTCCCAAAAGTAGTTTCTTTAAGGCGGAGATACATCGTTTCAGAAAAAGGGAGTGCCTCTGCCGGCAAAGGATCGGGAATGTCTTTTCTGTTGCGGCTGCTTTCAATCCTGGTGGATTCTGTAAAAATGAAGGTTTCTTTGCCACTCATGATAACTGAATTGTCTTTAATTTTTTCGATCTTTCCCAACGCATTGTAAATATCCAGCAAGTCAAGCTCCCTTTCGGTATATGGCACTAACAGTAAAGCTTC
>JGI24702J35022_10002052_pt1 | contig 12429 bp, 14 predicted proteins | sample TergutTh196P4_FD_35022 | JGI IMG/M metagenome (IMG submission 35022)
TGCAGGTCAAAGAGGGCGATCTCCCGCCGCCCGCTGAGCAGGGCCTCCTGCTCGTCGGTGATATTGGCGAACCTGACCTGGTTGTCTCCCACCACAGCCAGGGTCTCCTCCAGTATGGATTGCTGCGTGGAGTAGCCCAGGTTCAGGATGGCTGTGATCAGCATGGCTGCCAGCGCGATCATGATAATGACGCTCTTGTTGCCGCGCAGGCTCTTCCAGGCATAGTTGTTAATGGTCATCGGTCTGGCTGCTCGCGTCACTTCAACTCTAGGCTTGTCTGCTTGTTTCTGTTTCATCGGTCAGGCCTCCCGCACCACGCCGTCTTCGATGCGCAGGATGCGATCGCAGAACTGAGCCACCTTCTCGTCGTGGGTGATGATGGCCATGGTCTGCCCCAGCCTGTCTGCGGTGGTGCGCAGCAGGTTCAAGACATCGAAACTGCTCTTGGAGTCGAGGTTGCCGGTCGGCTCGTCCGCCAGCAGGATAGCGGGCTGGGTGACCAGCGCCCGGGCGATGGCGACCCGCTGCTGCTGTCCGCCAGAGAGCTGGCTGGGCAGAGACTGCTCCCTTTCAGCCAGGCCGAGGCTTTCCAGCAAGGACTCGACCCTGGGCTTATCCACAATCCGGCCGTCCAGGCCCAGGGGCAGCACCACGTTCTCCCAGACGTTCAGCTGGGGCATCAGGTTGTACATCTGGAAGACGAAGCCGATGCGCCGGCGCCTAAGCAGCGCCAGCGTTTCGTCGTCGTGTGTGTAGATGTCGGCGCCCTCGATCAGGACCTGTCCGGAGGTCGGCCGGTCGATGCCGCCGATCAGGTGCAGCAGGGTGCTCTTGCCGGAGCCCGACGCGCCGATGATGGCCACTGCCTCGCCGCGCTGTATGGCGACGTCGGCATCGATCAGGGCGCGCACCTCGGTCTCGCTGGTCTTGTAGGTCCGGCAGAGCTTGATAGTCTGGACGACTGTTGTCTGCTCGTGTATTTGTCCACCGCCTTTCTATGGGTATTATCGGCGGTGAAGCTTACAACGGCGGGCGCGGAGCCTTTCAGTTTTGTTAGGTTGGGGATAAACGCGGGGCGTTGGTCAACAGATCGCTGTGCAGCAAAACAAAGCCCTTAGCAGTCATGAGGTCCTCGTATGTCGGCCCGATGACGATGTAAAACAGCTGCTTTCACGGCTTTTTGCTGGTCTCTTTCGCTCGTATGGTCTCCTCCAAACTCGTGTAGTATCTCATCTGAGTTCACTCGTATCATATCAGTGGATAAGCGGCTTCGAGCCATTTTTTCGCATGGTAGAAGGTGGTCTTATCTGCGCCATTCACTCCGGCGAAAATGAGGAAATATTATGTCATTATCATCAAAAGATGCCAGCGTCTATTAACTGCTGTTGCTTCTCTTGTGTTATAAAACCCCAGATCAACACCATGAACTGACGAGTACGATCGTCTGAAATTGTCATTATGCTGGGCAGCCCGCCGCATCCCTCAATAAGCTGCTTGCTCTCCTCATATAGATTCCTGCATAGTGTCGTGATTTCATTTTCCTGTGGATAACTGCGCTTTGTTGCCGACGGGCGGCCAGGTTTGGGCTGAGAGGACAGCCGCTGCTCAACCGCATACTCTGGAACCATCCAAACCCTGTCGAATTTTACGGCAGGTAAGGCTCCCGCATAGATCAGTTGCCTCACACGCTCGGCTGTGACCTGCAGCTTCTCTGCCGCTTGTTTTACAGATAGCATCGGCGTCTCCCTCGGTTGGTGCAGTTTTCAAGATATTACTTCTCTTTACGGAATAGTTTATACCAGATACAGCGCAAATGGCTTTCGAACAGGCAGACAGTTGCGTGTGTGCGCCTTTTGGTTTTGTGAGGTTGGGAAAGAGGTAATGACGCTATGTATCAATAGATACTGCTACGATGGCCTATCTGTAGAGCCAAAACGATGAGCTCCTTGTCTACAATCTCAACGATGATGCGATACTCTCCAACCCGGTATCGCCATTTGCCTGCGTAGTTGCCAGAGAGAGCCTTGCCGTGCAAACGTGGGTTCTCGCTTCCTTGGATGTTCTTTGCAAGCCAAGTGACTATTATCTGGCGATGAACATGGTCAATCTGTGAGAGCTGCTTTTTGGCTTTTTTCGAGAACCTGACTTCCCACATCAAGAAATACCGAACTCATCCATAATCTCTTGCAAGCTAAACGACACAGGATCCTTTTCGTATTCTGCTTTCGCCTCATCCCATGCCTGCAGATCCAGTTCGTCCTCGATACGTTCCAGCGCGCTCTTCCGCACAAACTCGGAAATGCTGCAGCCATAGGCTTTAGCGTACTTTGCCAGAAGCTCCTTTTCTGTACTGTCCAGTCTTATTGTCAGAGTGTCGCTGCCCATGTCATGGCTCCTTTCGTCTGTGTTGCATTGTAGCACACTTCACACGTTATCGCTTTCGGTTAGCTTACATAGAGATCACAACGGCTCGAATTACAGTGGTCTACTTTACCCAAGGTAAGCAGCCCGGCTAGTTCATTTGCAAAAATATGGAGAAGGTCGAGCCCTTGCCCAGCTCAGAGCTAACTGTGATGTTGCCGTCCTGCAGGCGCATGATCTCGCGGGCGATGGTCAGCCCCAGCCCCGTGCCCTCGATGCGGGAAGCCTCGCTGTCGCGTAACCTGTAGAATCGCCCAAAGACACGGCTGTACTCCTCTGCAGCCAGGCCGATACCGGTGTCCAAGACATCGATGCGGGCGTAGATGGGGCCCTGCTCCAGGCTCACGGTAATGGATCCTTCAGATGTGTACTTCACTGCGTTGTCCAGGATGTTGGACAGGGCCTCCTGCGTCCAGACCGGATCGTGCGGGCAAACCAGTTCATCTGGCAGGCGGCTCAAGAGGACAAGCCCCTTGGCCTCGGCTTCGGCCCGGAAGGCGGACAGCGCCGACTCCACTGTCTGCACCAAGTCGGCTGGTGTCTTTTTGACCTCGATCAGACCGGTCTCCAGGCGGGTTACCTTTAGCAGGGCGTCGCAGAGCCAGCCGATCTTATCCACCTGTCTTCTACATTCCAAAAGGAAGGCTGCGTGTTCGGACTCATCAAACGAGTCGTCGGAGGCCATCTCCAGGTAGAGCGAGAGCGCTGCTTGCGGCGTCTTTAACTGGTGGGAGATCTCGCTGATGGTCTGGAGCACGCTTTCACGCTCGGCTGCGCTCTTCTGCTCGGCGGCTTCCAGGCTGCGCAGGACCTGCCAGAGCTTCTCCTCCAATAGGCCTGCCGGCAGCTCGATGGGCTCTCCGGCCAGCAGACGGTCGAGCTGGTTGGCCAGCTTGGCCTCCCGGCGGCGGGCAAACATCAGCCCCCGCCGTTCAACCGGTAGCCGATATTGCGGACCGTCTCGATCAACGTCGGGTGCGAAGGGTCAGCCTCCACCTTCTCGCGCAGGCGCCGGATGTTGACCGCCAGCGTGTTCTCATCCACATAATCCCCATCGATGTCCCATAAAGCTTGCAACAATTGGGATTTGGATAAGACCTGGCCGGTGTTGGCTAGCAGTGCGCCTAGCAGTCGCAGCTCGTTGCGGGTCAGGCTGACGGTTATGCCGCGCACCGTCGCCTGCTGCCTGCTGGTGTCTAGGACTATCTCGCGGCTGCCTGCCGCTGTAGTAGCAGCTTGCGAAGCCGCCCGGCGCGCCACGGCGTTGACCTTGCCAGTCAGCACCGAGACGCTGAAGGGCTTGGTCAGGTAGTCGTCGGCGCCCATGTCGTAGCCAGTGACGATATCCATCTCGGTGTCGCGAGCGGTGAGCATCAATATATAGGTATCGGGCGATTCGGCGCGGATCTGTTGGCAGACGTCCAGCCCGCTGCCATCGGGCAGGCTGATGTCGAGGATGGCCAGCTCGAAGCACTGCTTGGTTAGGAGTTCCAGTGCGGCGGCGACTGTGTCGGCGCTCAGCACCTCATGCCCTTCCCTGGCAAGCTTCAACTCGATGCCCTTGCGCAGGGAGTCATCGTCTTCGACTAGTAAAATACGCATAAATGGTATACCTGTACCTTCACGTGGCTCAGTTTAGTGGTTCTACAAAGAGTATACCTATAAGTAGCCTACTCATGAGTATACAAACTTGCTAACAGCGCTATACCCTGCGCGTTTGTCGTGCGATTGAACTTTTGGCTTTGTCGGAATTCTGTAGCTACCATTCATATATGGTTATGGGTACCGAAATCGGTTGCTTGCTGTAAGCCTTGCGCCTTCCACACTCCTACCTGTTCAAGTTGCTGCGGGCGAAGAAGAAGGTACCGATCACCAGAAACACCACAGTCAAGCCAGCGATGGCTGCCAGGTTGACGACCGGGTTGAACATCACGATGCTAGAGTACTCGGGCAGACCGGCATAGGCCACCGCCCGGGCGAGGTCGACACAGTAGGTCATCGGCATCAGGCGGCTTAGCACCATGATGTGCACGTCAAGGGTCCTTTCGCTGCCGTTGAAGTCGTATCCCCAGACATCCTCGATCAGCGTGCCGCGGTTGAATGTACGCCCGGGGCTGCCCGCCAGTTTAAAGAGCAGCTCGAACTCCTTCATGGGAATGTCTGACTGGACACCGTTCATAACCACGGTATAGCTGTTTCTGTCGATGACCACATTACCGATGCTAATGGCCTGGGAAGCCTCGATCTGGTAGCGCCGGAGCAGTGCTTTTATCCGCATGATCAGCTCTACCCCCTCGAAAGGCTTGGTCAGGTAGTCGTCAGCACCAGCCTCGAAGCCCTCGATCTTCGAAGACAGCTCGCCTTTAGCTGTCAACATCAGCACGGGTTTATCCGCATAGTATTGCTTAAGCTTGCGGCAGAGGGAGTAGCCGTCCATGTTCGGCATCATCAGGTCGACGATCATCAAGTCAGGATTGACGTCCATGATGATGCTGAAAGCGTCACGCCCGTCGCTTGCCTCGGCTGCCTCGAAACCGTTGTTCTTCAGGAGGGTGCTGACCAGTTCACGCAGGTTAGGGTCGTCGTCGACGATCATTATCTTAGTCATGCAGGCCTCCGTGCCGTTGTCATTATCGGTTGCGGTCCCTATGCGCTGTGATTTTACTGCATCATTTTAAATGGAGTTTAAACGGGTGGATGTATTGGGGTTGGATCGGTATTTATACATTACGGTATGGGTCTTATGCGAGAGTCTACGAGGAAGAGGATTTGGGTATTCTATTTCAGATTTCTATACACCTGCGATCGATGGCCGACTGTGAACACTTTGATCTGAACCAAGTCTTTATGCACAGTGGCGAGTATCCGATAATTACCTACACGATACCTAACACCATTATCAATACCCTCAAGCTTCTTAGCGCCACTGACTACATATGGGTTCTCACATCCCTCTAGATTCTCAGCTATCCAGTTTATAAGCAAAGCTCTTTGCGGGCGATCAAGCTTCTTTATCTGCTTTACAGCTTTTACCTCAATGACAACACTATACTGACCAGTCATTTACAGGACTTCTTCGATAACTTCATCCAGCGTCAGATAAGTACCTGAATCGTTTCGTATTGCCTCTCTCAGTATTTCTACGTCGATTTTATCTTCGATTGCTTCAAGCGTCGATTCTCTGACAACAGCTGAGAATGATTTCCCAGTGAACTTGGCATATTCATTGATCATCTCGATCTCTTCTGGCTCAAACCTGATTCCTTGGACAACTTTTGCCATAACGCTCTCCTAATATCTCATCTTATGCTTGGTATTAAACATAGGCATTGACAGTATGCAGCTTCATGGGGTATGTGTCAAACAATGTAATACGGATGTAACGCAGGCTTCATAAATAGAGGCATTTCCCTACACCGAGTACTCAAAGTAATCTATGGCAGAAGACATTCGCATCATTGATATCTATGCATATGCACAACATGGATAAGACCTGGGTTTAGACCAAAGGACGCGCATTTGCATTGAAGGTATAATGTTCTTATGAAATATATAACTGGGACATACGCTTTAAACTTGCCGAGTGCCTTAGGCACACCGGGAGACTGGCATCAATCAGCATTGAACTGGGAAAAGCCTCGATACCTTGATACCGATGACTCTGTATTCGGCGATTGGGGCATTGAAGACGGTATCGCTCCTGGTCTGGGCAAGGTCAAGAAAGCCAACCACATCCGCGCCTGCCTCGATTTGATTGATGAGGGGTACTATTCATCAGCTCAAGGCATGCGTAAAGACTTCATTGATGAAGAGCAATATACAAATGAAGTATTCATCAAGGTGTCACTGCTAAAAAACAGGCCGAACTGGGATGAAATTGATCGCTTTATGGGCAGAGAATACCTCTGCGACTGGCTCGATTACAAGGAGCTGGTAGGCTTATGATCGATCAGGGGTTCCGGGACCTTATACCTGAAGCGCTTAGCGTTATTAATGCCATCGCGGGTCAGCCCTTTGTCCTTAAAGGCGGGACAGCACTGATGGAATGCTATGAGCTAGACAGGGTGTCTATCGACATAGACCTTGATGGTGAGGGCGCTTATAGCTCGACATTACAGCCTGCACTGGAAGAGCGCATCGAAGAGTATTGCCAAGGCAACGGATTCACTCTACGAATTGGTAAGAACACTGAGACAGTACAAAAACTATACATCCACAGGAGTCTTGAACAAGGGGAACCGCTAAAGATCGAGGTTTCGTATAGGCGCCAGACAATCAACCCCAGCGATGCAGTTATCATTGCTGGATACAAAGTCTACACCCTCGATGTGCTTACCCAAATGAAGGCTAGCGCATATCTTAGCAGAGACCGCATCCGCGATCTTTTCGATCTCGTATTTGTATGTGAAAAGTATTTCGATCAGTTGACTGAGCAAACAAAGAGTGTTTTAGTAAACGCGTTCGAATACAAAGACCTATCCCAGTTCGACTACTTGATAAGGACACAAGACGATCCCCTGATTGACAAGGATCTACTGGCGATACGATTCCTGAATACGTTGACGAAGCTAGGGTTACTTGCTGCGACTTAGTTTGCTAGCGCACTCGTGTTTATAGCCAACAATTCGCTGTGAAAATATGCAATAATGACAAATTTTTCGCCCCAAAAAGTTGCATGACAGCACCTATATTCGCCATAAAAAGTTGCATGCAAGCCATCTACGTGCTATTATCCATCTACCTACTAAACTTGATCGAGTAACTCCTAAAGCCAAGCACCGAAGAAGCCTGTCATCGAAACGGAGGACTCTAGATGCTCACACGAAAAATTACTTCTCAGCTAAACGACTGGCTGTCACAATCTGACCGCAAGTCGCTTGTAGTCAAAGGCGCCCGCCAAGTTGGCAAGACTTTTAGTATCGAGCGTTTTGCTCGTGAAAACTTTGAATCCTTTATCTATATCAACTTCGAGGAGACTCCCTCACTGAAGCAAATATTCGATGGCGACTTGGACACCACGACGTTGATCAAGCAGATAAGCCTGTATGTGCCTGGAGCAACGATAGTCGAGTGCAACACGCTGATCTTTCTTGATGAGATCCAAAGCTGTGCAGAAGCACGCACGGCGTTGAAGTTCATGACGCAAGATGCTAGGTTTGATGTAATCGCATCCGGCTCGCTGCTTGGCATTAATTACGGAGAGGTCTCGTCGTTTCCAGTCGGCTATACCGACCAGATCGAAATGCATTCATTGGACTTCGAGGAGTTCTGCTGGGCGATGGGGGTTTCTCCTGATGCCTTCAACGAGTTACGTGGTTACTACGATCGACGCGAGCCGGTGCCCGATGTCATACATACAAAAATGATGCAGTTATTCAAGGAGCACATTGTAGTAGGCGGAATGCCTGCCGTGGTTGCATCCTTTGCAGAGAAGAGCGATTTCGGGGAGGTGCTGCGAATACAAAGGGCGATCATAAACGATTATCTCGATGACATTGCGAAGTATGCAAAAGATTCAGAGAAAGCAAAGGCCAGGGCTTGCTTCCTGTCAATTCCCCGTCAGCTTGCAAAGGACTATAAAAAGTTCCAATACAACATTGTGGATAAGAAAGGCAGCGCGCGCAAGTACGGCGGAAGCCTGATGTGGCTGCTGGATGCCGGTATTATTAGTTTCTGTCACAACTTAGGCCGGATCGAGTTGCCTTTAGAGGGAAACGCAAATACCGATGCCTTCAAGGTCTACCTCAATGACACCGGCCTATTAGTCAGCATGCTGGAAGACGGATCGCAGGCAGACATTATCGAAGGCAAGCTAGGCATCTACAAAGGTGCGATCTATGAGAACATCATTGCTGATATCTTCACAAAGAACAACAAGCGGCTTTACTATTTCGAGTACCGTAACAGTCTGGAAATAGACTTCGTTATCCGTCATCTAGGGGTCGCTACTGCGATGGAAGTGAAGTCGGCTGACAACAAGAAGTCCAAGTCTATGCGATCTGTCATGCAAAACCATGGAGCAACACGAGGTATCAGGCTTACCTCAAAAAACTTAGGCAGCACGACTTTTGCGTTTGATGAGTCAGGCGGACTGCATGTCATAAGCGAGTCCAATGAATATGTGGATAAGGAATTTGCGCAGGTAAATGACGCTTATGGGTCAAATGTGAGAATACTCGACAGCCTGCCGTTGTACATGGCTCCATTTATCTAGGTGGTTGGAGCTTCACCGCTATTTGATTCCATGTCTTTGAGAATAAAACCAACAAGATCAACTATACCGGCTAGTGCCGCGGTTTGGCCAACATCAATATAGGACAAGCTAGGGAACTCAGCAACAGTAGCGATATACACACTATCGGACTCGCTCCAGATTACCCGATAGTCGTATTCATCTGTTCTATTCATTTTATTCATTCTCCAGTCTGGCAATAGCGGCTAATACCTATTTAGTATGATATTGGACAACATATTTGCTGTTAATTTCTACTCAGATGAACGCTTTGCTAGAATAAATCGTCGAGTACTATACTGAAGGGTATTCCAGCTTGATAAATACCTTCATTCAACCCATATGTGGTAATCATCGTAGTATGTACCGCCTTACGAGTTTTAGTCTCTTCTATAAAAGCCGCTTTTTTGTTCCGGAGTTTGGCATCGTATTCCTTGGTTATTCTAAACGGAGTTGAAGAATACTTGATCTCGCAGAGATTTATTATGTTGTCTGCACGGTCGATGACAAGATCGATTTGTATGCCTGGGTCGCTCATGGTGCTTCTCCATGCATAGACCTGCGTCAATACCCCTGAAATACCGAGAACTTGGTGGATCTGTTGTAAGTGCAGCAGACAGACGAGCTCAAATGCATACCCCGCCCATGCAGAGTGTGCAGGGCTGGAGTATGACCTCAGCCAGAAATCATTGCTTTGTGTATTACGCTTGGATCCAAACCGAAGGCAAAACAAGGTAAATGGGTCGACCAGCTGGTAGGTCTTATCCCTAGTTTTCTTGCCGTAAGCCAGGTATTCGCGTACAAAGCCACAAGCAATCAGCTCTTTGAGCGTCTTGGTCAAGCCTCCCCCACTTAAACCTGAAGACGCTGCAATCTCATCACGGGTCTTACCAAAGTTTCTAGCAGCTAGGTTCTCTATTACGCGTATATGGTTGTCAGCATTTCGATAAAGCGATCGGAAGAGGTTTTGATATTCGTTGGCAAGAGGTGCGTTTTCGGCAAAAAAGATCGCATCGACATTTTGGGCCAAACTCAGTTTTGGCCTGAACAAATCCATATAGTAGGGTATTCCACCGAAGACCATATAAGCCTCGGCGACTTGATAGAGCGGCATTTCAATGCCTTTGGAACGGTAGTATTGCTCACACTCTCCCAAAGTGAATTGCGAGAGGTTTATATGGCGGGTGACCCTGTTGTGCAGACCACCAGTGTTATCAATCACATTGTCGATTATCCATGATGCTGCAGACCCGCAAATAATCAACATAACGTCCTTGCGCTGTGAAGCCCAGCGGTTCCAAAAATGATCCAGCTCAGACAAAAACCCTGACCGCGGAGCACACATCCAAGGTATCTCGTCAAGAAAAATGACTTTCTTGCCTTTCTTTTTTGTGGATAAGATCAATGAGTGCAAGTTGTTGAAAGCCTCGCGCCAGTTGCTGGCTGGAGTAAGGCTGCTTCCACCGAAGTTGTTGATCTCCTCGTTGTAATTTGCAAGCTGCACTGCATTGTTGCCATCGAGCACACCGGTTGCATAAAAAACGAATTCGTCGCCAAGTGCTTCTCTGACTAGATAAGTCTTGCCTATACGTCTCCTGCCGTAAACAGCAACAAACTCCGATTTGGCTGACCCGAAGCACTCATATAGGATCTCTTTTTCTGCTGTTCGCCCGATGATACTTGTTTTATCTGCCAATTGAAAAACCTCCAAATCGTGCCTTGGTCATATTATTAGATAATCTGCCATAAGTCAATCAAACCAAGTAGTTATAGAGACTTTAAAATTGGCTTCTAAATGGGATTTCGGATTTAGCTGCTATTATGTAGCTTCAACCTATTCTATAACTCGCCATAAGTATTACAAATTATATAGTTATGGCAGATTATATATTTCACTTCCATGGTTCTACAACCTGAACTCCGCCAAAAACATAGTATACAGGCAGCCCGGGAGCTAACCGTCTAGCCCGAAGGCAAGCAGCTCGCCTGGCTCAACGCCGAGAGACTCGAGGATCAGCCGCTGGCTCTTGGTGACGGCGGTGTGCTGGACGCTGCCTTCGGGGTAGGCCACCCGCTTCAGCTTCCCGAGCTACCGCAGGGCCGACCCAGCCGACATGCCCCCGGTATCCTCCGACGTGGCCAGCGCCTCGCGGACGACCATGTACAGGACCAGCACGACGAAGCCGCAGAACAGCTTGCCGTCTGCCGTGGCGTCGGAGTGGTGTTACTGTCAACTCAAAAGGGAACCACTTAACCAGCCGAATCGGGTACCACTACTTTCCTTGCGTAAATTCGCAAACCCATTGCTCCACTAACCGCACATGTCCGGACTAATCGTAGAATGGTGCGTTAAGTATGGACATGTGGTTGAACAAGAGATTGAACACTGGCCCTGGCAGGGAGAGCCGCCTCAAGGCGGAACGGACAAGGGGATAGCGCAACACAGCAGCCGGTGCGACAAGTCCGGACACCGTTGGCACCGGCGTGGCTAAGTTCTGTCCGGACTCACCGCACCAAGCCGTTATAAGGCCCTTATCGTGCCTTTTTCGTGCATTTCCACCGGTCGTGCCTCTTCTTTCAGGTGCGTTTACCCTGGATATGCCATATTTATGATGTGTGGTGCGATGAGTTTGCGAATTTACCTTTAAAAAGGGACCACTCATTTGGGGGCATCTCAGCAAGCAAGAATCAATAATCTATTGAAAACTGTATGGTATTATTACATAGCCGTGGGAACGCATCAGCCGCTATTTCAAAGCGTGTGACCTACTCTGACGGTTAGGCTACACCACAAACGCCGTGGGCGCTGCCGCGGGTTATCTCTGCTGGTGGCGGCTTCATCGTCCGAACAGAAAACCGCCGCCGCTCCGCACCGTTTTTCCGTCCGTCCGTTTCGGGCTACATGCGAAACTCCCCGCCTGCCGGCGTGTCTCTTCACCCTTGCCCACAGAGTATGCGCGGTGAAAAGAAACAGCAACGCAGAATAAGCGTGTATGCATTTAACGGAGGCAATTTATGATTGATAACCTGTTATCCATAAGTGAGTCGTGGTTGCAATATGCAATCAGGATCAATCTGCTTGGCGAAAGCAAAGAGGATTTATCCGCCTTGCGTGATGAAGCATTACAGGACGAAAAAATCCAAACATACCTAAACGACATATCCGACTTTCATAGTATGTTGGTCAGCAATCACAAAAACCCCGAATTACCTATCCATAAACTCATATTTTTACTTGATCTCGGTTTCGATACAAACATACCCGAAATTGAAAACGCCATAGGTCAGCTTATGAGCCACAAGGATAAAAATGGGATATATCAATCCTTGACCAACATACCTAAACACTTCGGGGGAACGGGCACAGATATATTTGGTTGGTGTTTATGTGACGCTCCCTTATTACTGATGGCGTTGCTAAAAGCTAATGTGGATTATCAGCAGCACATAAAACAGGGCGTAGATTTTTTAGTAGCCCTTAGTCAACCGCATGGCTTCCCTTGTTCGGTTTCAGAAGAATTAGGCAAGTTCAGAGGACCGGGAAGAAAAGATGACCCATGCCCTTACGCAACGCTTGTCATGCTTAATCTACTGTCGGATATTGATGAATACAAGAACAGCGACATTGCTATCAATGGTGTAAGAATTATCCTCGCTTTATGGGAAAACAGCTTGGAAAGACATCCGTATATGTTTTACATGGGTACTGACTTCCGAAAGCTAAAAGCCCCCGCCATGTGGTATGACATTGTAAGCGTCACCGACTGTTTGGGGAA
>JGI24702J35022_10002053_pt1 | contig 12425 bp, 17 predicted proteins | sample TergutTh196P4_FD_35022 | JGI IMG/M metagenome (IMG submission 35022)
GACTCCCCGTGTCTATCCCAGGCAGTAAACCGTAACGGTGGCATAAAAGGCGAACCGTGGCGTGACACACGGCATCCACGTCTAGCAGCACACATTGCTTCTTGTATCGTTAATTCTGTTGTCTTTACTGTCTTGCGGTTTTTACTCATCTCATTTCTCCTCTACGATGATACTGTGCTTTTTATTTCTTTTATTTGGTAAAATTAATTCATCATAGTCTATTGCAGGATTCCTCCAATATCTGCCTCGCAACATATGATAACTCAACCCTGTGTATTCGGCTAATTGTGACAACGTTCGCTTTTGCCCGTCTGGGCAGATGATGCATGCACATCTTCGTGAATTATTATTATTTTCCTTTATAGTCACCCACCGACAGTTATTTGGCTCGTAGTTGCCGTTGTTATCAATTCTATCAATTACAAGTCCCTCACTATAACCATTAGCCGTCGCCCACTCGTAAAACGGTGTAAATTCTTTCCAAGAATCACAAAACGTAATACCACGCGCACCATAACGAACATAACTTGTATTTGACGGCAAGTAACATCGCTCCTTCATAGAGTGCCACACGTTATACAATTTAGTTTTTGACAACCCATGTGTACGAACTTTTTCGTTGTACAAGCAGCCGCATGATTTCACTTTGCCTGCAACCACAAAAGATTTTCGTATTACTTTATATTTACCGCAATCACATAAATACAGCCATTTAGAATTTTTTGTTTCTATACCTGATATTCGCTTAATTGCAGTTAATTTACCAAATCGTTCCATTATTCTATTCTTCCATATGAATCACCCAATCGGTCGCATCAATGTCTTCGAGTACCAATGTGAAAACACTATCTAGGTTATTGTTACTTGTTTCGTAGAATATTCTATCCTCTAGCTTAATGTATTTAACTCCTTTTTTACTTCCGCATTTCGCAAACGCTAATCGTTTCACCTTTTTACCTTCTCGCAACATTTCTAGCATCTCGTGAAACGTCATTGTCTTCGGTAGTTCGCTCACGATCTCCCAGTCATTGGCGTCGAAGTCTTCTTGTAGAAATTCGTATAGCGTACCCTCATGCTTCGTGTAGTATCTACCTAACCACAGTTTAAGAACAAAATCATAATTGCTCCAATCTGCTCTCCGTATCTTGCATCCAGTTTCCTTCGCCGCTCGCACGACTTCCATAAAGTTCAGTCCTGTTGTCTTCATTGTGCTCTCTTTACGTTAATAGGTGTCGAAATTGTTCAGGTAGATCTTCTTCATTCAGAACATAAACTGTTATGTCCCTGTCGTCAAAAACTTCATTAATAAGCTGTTGAATGACGCACCAGTCACCTCCTGCTAACTGGCTACCTATCAGCGGACATACAATGTTCTTATACTGTGAAACCATAGCCTTCACGGAGAATAAACAATCCGCTAACGCCGCATAGTTTAAAGGAACTGGGTTATCGCTGCTGATAATGCCTTGTTGTGCTATCATATTAATGACCCACAGATCATAAAGCTCTACAATCTGTATCGTCCCAAGCAATGGACGCTTAGATGACACTTTAAAAAACGGTACGTCTTGCGCTGGACATCGATCAAACCACCAGTTATAAGCGTCCTTCACTTGCGGATAATACTTAATCAGTGGTGCGGTGAACCCACCGCCAATTATGCCTATGTCATTGCACACGTGAATAATAACCGGATCCTCCGGTAAATTTGCAAATAAATCGCCTTTTTTATAGTGGATCATAGTTATTCTGTTGTTAGGTTTGATATCATATTAAATTGTGTATCGCAAAAAAGGGCGGCGGGTTATCAGATGTCGTCCACCTCCAATAACCAACAAGGCCGATAATCGTAGCACTCAAATTCTTCCTGCGTAAAAGTTTCATCACCGTATTCAGGAAACCAGTAGCATCCTTTGGATAATTCGATTGTTTGAAGGTCGTCGTGATCATCCAGGTATTCTATCTCAATCGTGTCGGCATTAACTACCGCAGCATCGAATCCGTTATTGCCTGTGTAATTCACCATTTCATTCGCCGAAACATTCGGGTGAAAGTAGAAGTACCTGGTTGGCTTATTCCGAACTGCACGCCCTTCCAACAAAGCATTCTTTCTAAACGAAGATTTTAACATTTTGGTGCCTTTCTGTGAATTTTTAAGTTAGCTATAAAAGGGCCTTGCGGCCCTTCCACTACAACTCTCACTACCCAAACAACGATGGTACAGCTTTTAATTTATACGCTTCAATTATCTGCTTGGCGAACGTCTTAGTTGGCGTTGCCAGAACGATACCGCGACATATCCGTATCGGTTTCTTACCGTTTCTCAGTACCCACGCCCGCTTAAGTATCGAAGGGCTTACCTCCCTCACCTGCTCACCTTCCTGTAAATGCTTCTTTAACAGTCTGGGATCCGAAGACAAATAAAATACTTCCGCATCAATCAATGTATCAAAAACAGTCGCACCGGTATCCTTACAAATTGTATAAACTGAACGCATGTTGGTCTCCTTAATGAGAGGTTAAGAGTAAACTTCGTTTCTAGCGGTAACAATCAAACAGCAATCGTATGAAATAAATGGGACAGTTGAGTATCGTGACTCACTATAATCAACTGATGCCCGCTCTTCCTGAAAATCTCATCTGTTCTTGTCAGAACATTATTAAACAGCTTGCGATTCGCGTCGTCTAAACCGTCGCCGGGCTCGTCTAATGTCAGAAAACCTATACGGCTCCCGTGCGACTGGAATACTGACAACCAAAACGCCGCTGCCAAAGTTGCCTTCTGACCGCCTGAAAGTGCGGTAGCTGGCACAGAAGCACCTGAATTCATCAAAGCTCGGAACCCAAGGTCATTTGCCACCGTTACGGTGAACTGCGCTTCAAATTCTTTAAGAAATTCATTTATTTGTGCGGTTAACTGTGTGAGAAATCGTTTACTTATTTGATGCGGGATATTGTTTCTGTGTGTTAGTGTTCTAACTTCTCCGAGTAATGCCAGGTACTTCTGAAGTCTCTTTTGTTTTCTGCCCTGTCTGATTTGTTTGATGAGAGTGTTTAGCGAATCTACGTGGTTTTGTTTTTCACTGATGATTGTTTTTAGTGTTACTGTTTCTATCTTCAGTTCGTTTATGCGGTTCAGAGTCTTCCGTGCGTGTTCGGCATCCTCTGTTATTTTGTTTTCGTTTTGAATGATGTTATGACTTTCTTGTGACTGTTTTTCTATGTTGTTCAGGTGTTGGCGTGTGGAATCCCGCGATGCCACAATCATGCCGAGTTCGTTTTTGAGTTTTTCGAGTTGTGTGAGTGCCTGGAGCTGTTGTTGGTACCGGTTCTGTAATGTTTTATAATGAGTCTCGTTGTCTATGAACTGCTGGGCATTTATTTGCTGTAGTTTAGCGGTAAGTTCATTTTGTCTGGCAATTTTCGAATCAATTACGCTTATACGTGTTATATTCTCGCTGATTTGACGTTCAAGGTTTTCCCGCTGCTTAACAGTGCGCTGTAGCGTATTAGATATTACGGAAGGATTTCCCTTAAATTGTGCTTCCGGCGGAGCGCCGCAGACTTCACATTCTTGGTTCTTACTGGCATTTTCCGCTAACCGCAACTGCATCTGTAATTTAGCCTGTTTGTCTGATATTTGACGTATCTGGGCATTAAGTTTTACATTTACGTCAATTATCTCTTGTTTATTAAGTGATTGCAGCTCAGCCTGCAATTCCGAAAGTTCTGCTTGTTCGGCCTCAATAAAATGACTGTTCGCCTGATAAGTACCGTAGGCATTCATTTCATCGACCTCCGAATTAGAGAGCTTTACTTTGTTACACGTCTGTTCTACTTCACTGTATTCCGCAGATAATTTGAATACCTGCGCATCACGTTCCGATAATTCAGCCGTGAGCCTGGTTTTTTCTTTGGTATAGCTCTCTACAAGTGACTTCGCAGTCTTCAGTTGTTGCGCTAAATCCAACTGCTGTACGCAGACAGGTTCGCTCAAACCATTTAACTCCGACGTAATAACCGCCTCTTTACTTGCCGCTTCTTTTAACTGAGCGTCCAGTTCCTCAATCTGAGCTTTTACAGTCTGTTCATCAAAAGTCGGTATCGATATTAATGCATTTTCACGCGTCTTCATTTCTTCTGCAAGTTTTTTCCACAGCGTTTCAAAATATTCTACATTAGACAAATATGCCAATGTTTTAGCTCTGTCACTGTCAGGCAGCCCTATGATCTCCGTAAATCTGCCCTGTCTAATAAACACAAACTTATCCAAAATAGCTTTTGCTAGATTGAAACGCGTTGCAAGCTCATTCTCTATGTCTCGAACAGCTCTACAAGTCTGATCACCTATTTTGAGCAAGTGTTTATTCTTTTCAGAGATCTCACGGGTAATCGTAAATTCATCAAAAACACATTCGATTTTCGCCTCTTCTGAGCCTTGTCTAATAACACCTCTTACACCGTCCGGATGTTCATACGAATTCGTTAATGCTCCGTACAGTGCGTGTAGGAGTGTCGTATTGTGTGTTACGATACAGTCGTTTGCAAGATACAGATGATCATTAGCGGCCACAGTAATGCAAACTCCAGATTGATCAGCTATACGTTCAATCTTTTTGATTGATCTATGCGCCTCAAACTGCCGTTTTTTGTACCGCTTTAAGTGTTTCTTGCTGCTCACCAAACAGATGGGACATTTAATATATAGCCGATACGCATCTAAACATTTAACAAAATCACCCTTTTTGTCCTTATATCCGCAGTTAGTTTTAAGCGTTAGTTGTGCAGTACCTCCAAGTGATTGAACCATAAACTGTACGTCTTCGGCTAACTGTTTACTGGATGAATCATAACTAATGGCTCCGCTTTTGTCTACGTGACCATCGGTATCTATAAGCCCCTGTAAAACAGCTATACGCGTTTCAACGCTTCCAAATTTATAATCATCCGGTATAAATCGTTTGCAAGATTTGACAGACAGTCCGTAGTCATATAGTGTCTTACGTATCGGATGTTTTTGTTTGCGAAATCCCGGTTTGAATGTTATGCCATAATGATTTTTGGTCTTATCGCCATGCGTTTCAACTAAACAATCAAAAACATTAACACAGCTATTTACACGATCAATGATATCTTTTTCGGTATTTGTAAACCCAAGCCCGCTAACGTTAGTTAAACTACCGTCGCCTATAAGTATACCTAATAACCACGGATCAATTGGCGGTTTTTTACGTTCGGCAAACTGTATCGGATCACACATAGGTATATAATACCTCCAATACTTATAACCATTGCTTTGAATTTTATACAGTAAACTGTTGGCAAGTTGCTCTGTTGTAAGTATAGAGTACACTCCGCGTTGTCCGTTAACTTTCTTTCTTGTCTTCGAGTGTGTATAGCCGCCAGATGTACGCCACTTATCATAAACGCCCCAATTATGTGTATCTCCGCAATCAATGAAGGTTCCATCAGAAAAAGTTACTCTATAGAACTTGTGCATATCTTGAGGATACACCCCCGTAACAATTGTCGCTTTACCATCCCTACCAATTACCTCATCACCGATACGTAAGTCTCTATTTTTTTTCCAGCCTGCGGGTGTTAACACCGGAGTATTAAGTGATAAATCTTTTCCCGAGCCGTTATTCCCTATAATGCAATTTATACCTGGTTTAAACTCTGCCTCAAAATCCTTATGACAGCAGAAATTACTAATTTTTAGTTTTTTCAACATCTAAGTACCATGTCCTTATAATACGTGTTTAGTATTTCGTCGGAGCTGTTGCTGTTGATGAGTGCCGTCAATAATGTCTTGGCCTCATCCGTAGCCTCTGCTTCCTGAATAGCGTTAATAATTAATTCATCCACATCTTCTGTCTGCCCCAACTCGATCTGATTTTCTTCAGTTTCGGTCGATACTACATTGAAAAACGGATGTACTTTATTTAAACAAGCCTGTTTTAAAGCTGCAACTCTATCAGCGTCGTTCTCGTACAGGGTATATCGTATAATCGGGCGGTCAAGTTGATTTTCTACAGCGCTGTCTTTAATGCGTCTGCGAATCTCCTGATCGAACTCTACCGGACCGTCAATTTGAATTTCCTCATAGGTACGCCTGTACAAATCTTCACTCGTAATTTCACGCGTTTCCAAATCCAGCACAAAACACTTTCCAACATTTGTTTCGGAGATAGATTGCATTGCAAAACTACCGGGGCTTAAACACCGAATCATCTTGCCGCTTTTATCGCGCAATTGGAACTCTGTGTGATAGTGCGTATCACCGACTATTACAAGATCAAAACCAGCCGGTATCATACCATCGTTTAGTTCACATGCCCGGAAATTCAAGTATTCCAGCCGTGCTTCTCTATCTTTACCGGTCCCGGCCATCACCGCATTACACGTCTGATGTAACACCAGTATGTTATAGTCGTCAGGAAATTGCGGAAGGTGATCGGCTAACTGTGCGCCTATTGCGTCCAGCTTATCCTGTAAATTCAGTGAAAGTGTCCAATCCAGACCCCACACCCAATGATTGGGCAGCTTAGTAGCATAACCTTCACACCCAGCATGTAGTCCGTCAAGCACTCTCATCCAAGGCACTTTCGAGTATTCGTGTTGACCCTGAATATACAGCATAAATAATTTTGCCGGCAAAATGTCTTTGGCAGTGTTAATTACTTCAGACGACGGAAGTTTTGTATCAAATAAATCTCCGGCAGCCAAAATAAAATCTAACGCAAGTCCTGTAGCATCGCATATATCTACCTTCTTAACCAATCTGGTCAGTGACTCAAAGGCATCTCCTGCTATTTCCGGTCTTGACTTCCAAGCACCCTCAGCAAGATGCCAATCTGATGTAATGTAAAGTTTACTCATTATTGTAGTTGTCCAAAAACCTGCTAGCCGCGAGAATTAACTCGTCAGTAGCTTCTCCTGCTTCATCTATTGCATCCTCATCCACAATAATTAAGTGTATATTTTTAGGCGTGTAGTAGTCCGCGATAACTCCACTGCGGACACGAACAATCACCGTGCTATATTCGTCAATCTTCAAAGTCTTCATCGAATAAATCCTCTAATTTGTCCAGTTCTTCATTCAAGGCCTCTCGTAATTTATCTTTCGAGACAGTTCCTCGATAACTTAAGGATATACTGCCGTAAATAATTTTGTTACTGACGCTGTCTCTGACAGGCGCGTGAATACTGAGTTGCGGCACAGTGTCCATCGACCGGTCGCCGTCGTACTCATCAAAGCGACATTTACAAAAAATTACTTCATCTTTAAATTCATTCGATAGCTCCGATAGAGTTGCTTCCAGTAATCGACACGACCTGCAATCAGGCATGTGAAGCTCTACCACTACAGGTTTTTTACTCGTTTCAAGTATAGTTTTGATTTCATCAAAACTCAAGTCAGATACTCCCATAAAATATTCGTTTGGGTTAGGGGGCAGTATAGCACTGCCCCGAGGGTTAAGATTCACATCTAAAGGTTGGCGTAACAGGCACACCCTATAACTATTAAAATGCATAAGACTACGCTTGCGTTCATTCCGCCCATGCACCCCATCATAAAGAGACCTAGTAAGCCACCAAAAATTTCTGTATTATCCATTATAAAATCTCCTAAGTTAAATCTGCCGCCCCGCCCGGCAACTACTTACGGGGGTACGCGTACGTACGCCTAGATCACTAGGTTTAACAAATGATACCAACAACGGATGCTCTCCCTTTGACGAGCATCTCGTTAATAATTTGAGTGAAACTAATTGTTGCACCAGTAGAGGAAGTATAAATCGCTTCCTCCTTACAGGGTACTTTGGGTTTTCTCTTTTTAGTTGTCTTTTTGGGCATTGTAGCCTTTGCCATCATCACTTTCCTTGATTGAATTATCAGGAGTTTCTGGCGAATCTAACGAAATAATCCCGCCTAGCAATTCTTGTTTTTCTTTGGTAAAAATAGACTCTATAAAAATTATTCCAGGCAACTTTTGTTCGCCTTGCAAAAATGTACGGATGTGGAAAGATTTGTTTTCACCGTCTTTCGCAACCCAGACCTTCCTGCCATTAAAAAGCAGATCAAAAACATTGGTTGCGTCTTTGAATGGCGAGTGTAATTCGGTAACATAGCCATCAAAAAACGGTTCTATTTTCTCTATCTTGTGCGTAATGAGAAACTGTATAGGCTTATCAAAAGCATTGCGAATTTTGAGTTCTTTTTCGATACGTTCAAGTCCCCGGACATTACAAGCCACAAACCCTTTGATATTATCGAAAAGTTCCCGTTTGTACCGTGCAGTGTATGTTATCCAGTCCCCATTAAACTCAAGTAATTGCGTCGTATACATCCACGCCAATAATTCGTTTATGCGGGTGTCATCGGGATTAAAAACGATTCCGGGATTAAAAATACTTCCGAGTATATTTGTCATTGTCTATCAAAATCTGTAAAAACATCAAACATTTCCATTACCGAAGGGTCGTCACTACACCTGTTTATAAACTGCGCATCGTGTTCTTCGGGTCCTATGTCCTTCGGGCAGTGACTATTCTCGCTTCATCAACCAAAAAGCGCATCCAAACTGATGGCTGACCACGATTCCATCTGCTCCCGATAGGAGCGGAGTTCATCGAGCGGCATAAAACCTGCTTCGATCAAGTCCGATTCGTTGGAAACAACCTCAGGTTCGGCAACGTCAAGGCGATGAATGATACCAAGATGCACCAGTCCGACCTCTGTTGAGTCATCATTGATCAACCCGACACATCGTTCGGTAAATGTGGTACGCAACAAGACCTCTTCGTGCAGTTCTCGTAACATGCCTTCACGATAAATATCCCCTAATAAAGGCAATTTTCGATCTGTGGAAGAAATGTGTCCCCCGATGCCGATGCTACGCTTTTGATGAAGCCGGCTCTCTCCCGTTCCCTTACCTCGAACGTACTGGAAAATGCGGATACCGCTCGATGAATCAGTAAGGCAGATGATCATGTAAGGGATTAACTGCTTAAAATTGAAATCGGTCTCCACTTCGCTTCGAGGACGAAACTGGACGTTTTTTGCGTCGAGTAGAACGTCTCGATAACGTTCAACATCGGTACAAAATCCTTGAAAATATCCCAACTCGTGAAAAATACGAGTCGGAACCGCTAAAACACGCTCTTCCATTCTCACAAACAAGAATTGAGTTCTTCCCAAATATCGTCGGAATCGGACTCAGTAACAGCATTAACGGTCCTGCCGTCGTCTAAAACGTAACTTACCGTAAAATACTCTGGCTCTGAATCGACTGAACTACCTGCGAGATTAACCCGCACAATATGATCTGACAGGACATAAGATGTCCTACCGTCACAGTGAGGTACGGCGATAAATTTAGATTTCTTTCTGCCGGCTAATTTAGCCGAATCTGTAGTGGCTGTGTAATTGACGCTTTGTTCAATGATCTTTAATGACTTCGTTATGTCACTGACCGCGTAGCCGATAAGGTGAGAATTTGGTCCTCTGCTAAGAGCTATTTCAATATTGCATTTTCCATCGACCGGTTCAGATACATGTAATGATACAATATCCTTTGAACGAACGAGGGTATATGTATTGTCGGTGTTCGCAATTTTAACGAATTGTGATTTCTTTGTTGCCATAGTTGTTTTCTTTCTGTGGAGGGTTGTTTAAATGCAAGTATTGATATTATACGGAAGCATGTATAAGTGATACGGAGATTGCCAGTTCGCAATATTGTCTTTACTGTCGGCTATCTTTTTATTCAGTTTTTGTATTGCTCCCAAAACTATTTCAATGCGGTTTTTTACGTCTACCTCAAAATTAGCCACCCTAAACGGCGGCAGATACTCTGCGACAACGGCAATTGCTACATTGTTAAGCCGTGTTGACGGGATCGCTTCTTTGAGTGTAACATATTGGAACACAAGCGGGAACATGAACTCTTCAGCTACCCACTCCGCATCAGATAATCGATCTAACGAAGGAATTAACATTACTTTGCTAATTGTACCTTGATCAGAAAGAAAGTCTATATTAGCGTAGCATTTGCTGTTGTCAATAGTCGCAACTGCCTGAAGTCCAGCTCTGCCGCTTACACCAACTACGTTTGACATCAGCGGAAGCAGATTGCCGTCAATCTGGGCTTTAGTGTGAGAGTAGGCTTCGTTTGCTTTTTCCAATACCGACGGGTGAACTGGAATTTTGCCTTCACTTCTAACTTTTTTAGCCCACTCAATAAATTTATTAGTGTCGTCGCCGTAAGGTTTACCAGTATTAGGATTAACCGGAGCAAAGGTATCAAAACGCTCGTCAAATTTGTCCAGCCCACACAGTAACTTATATTTGAACAGCATTTCTGCTTGATTACGAATTACCGGCGGCTTGGGAAGTTTATCTTGAATATAAGTCTGATAATATACATAAGGATCTCTACAAAAGCAACGTACAGCATGCGCTGTGTGGTGATTATCTGGAAGCGGAACTTCCGAAGCAAAGTCGATTCGGTTAATCATTTGAATGAAGGGGTTAAATTGTTAATGTTATTGCAAGTGATAGGGGCGAATTTCCCATCGAGCGTCAGGATAATCACGCAAAAACTGTGCGCGTGTTACGCGTCGGCTTTTGGAGTCGCATCCGGTATCGTAAATTAGTTTTTTAGTGCCTTTTTCGTAGTATCGCAGAAAGTGAGTTGACCTGCCGCAACAACTTAGTATCAAGCCTGCTTCAATACTGGTGTGTTTTTGCAGGCACTCAATAAGTTCAGATGTAGTGACTATTGTAAAACCGTTCATGTTTAATCCTCCGCAACCTCCGGATTCACCCATTCCCAAAATATAGTGCTATCGTAATCAGGGTCAGTACCTGCTACGAAGTACTCATTCGCATTTTCTTCGGTCAGCCATTCTAGTACCCCATCTATAGTAACTCCGTGTGGGTTTATTTCATCGTACTGTTCCAATATTTCGCCAATTTCCTGAAACTCTTTTGTGCGGCAGCCTTCCAAACATGCCTCTTTAGAATGATACAGTTTAGATATGAAAATGGTGCCGGTCCAGTCATGACTTAAGTCTTTCTTAATAAATATCTGCCAATAGGATTTCATAGTTGGTCCTCCTTTCCTTCCATCACCAGTTTTGCTGCCTCGTAGCCGGTCATTGTTTTTACGGATTTTGGTGCCTTATCTTTATATATCTCCCAGTCATTGGCACGATAGCTTTCTTCGGTCAATAAAGGCTTCTCACCTGATCGATCTACAAGACACCCGCCAGAAAACTGTACCCACTGCTCATGACCCCAATGCGGTCTTCTTGCCTTCTGTCCATCTTCGGTGGCTTCGAGGAATGGTAGTCCGGTTGTCTTCGGATTTTCATATAGTTCCCAATTGACACCACCTAAATCAAAGACAGTCCAACCAAAATGCCTTGCTTTATTCGCACTCCCATTAACTACGTATCCCGAATTATCAAATATCACATAGTCACCAGGCTCCCAATATACCTTTCTGACTTTTTGTCCGTCTGAAATCAACTCACGCAAAGTTAGTCCGGTTGTCTTTGGTCTTTCCTCTTCCTCGTATCGCTCCCAATCAGTAGAGCCTAACTGGCCAATCAGCATGTTTTTGTGTTGTACATAAAAGGTACTCTTGACTATAATTCCGTTAGAATCGAGGACCATATATTCTCCCGGTGCCCAATGTTGTTTTCTTACCTTCTGTCTATCTTTGCTCAACTCCCGCAGTGTTAGTTTTGATGAAGGCAGAGGTGTTTCAGGTTCGTCATTTGCCGAAGACGGCCACAACCCTGTCGGTTTTATGTTTGACAGCCGCAGCAGTAGTTCTGCCAATGCCTTCTGATGAGCAAGTACGCCCCTAAAAGATGCTCGTATGTCATATGCAAAATGATAAGGCGTTATGTCCGCAAAGGCGAATTCTTGTTCGATTTTTTCAAGCAGATTTTCGATGTCTTGCTGTATCGTGATACTCCCCGTGCTAAAGCACGGGGCTTCTTGTTCTCGTTTCATTGATCGTGCCCCCATTAAAAGATGGTCTTACTCGGTCTCCACGAACAGTGGCATCCCACTGTTTTATATTAACGGCAGCGTTAACATCTCTAACGTGTACTACGCCGCACACGCACTGCCATTCTCGTTCATTTAGTCCTAGTTTTCTATCTAATTTATGTCCACAGGATGAGCAGATATGACTACTTGCAAAGAACCTATCAACTTTGATAATTTGTGTACCGTATTTATGCGCTACAGACTCAAGTTTGTCAATGAACCTGCCAAGAGCCAAATCAGAAGCTTTTCTGCCCCATAGTCGAACCCAGCCTAACAAACACAAATCTTCAATTTTAATAACAGAGTATTGTTTGCAAAGTTGGTGAGCCAGCTTCCACTGCCAATCGTCCCTCTGC